>JGI20207J14881_1000009_pt1 | contig 81146 bp, 62 predicted proteins | sample NGESurdeep092012_4_FD_14881 | JGI IMG/M metagenome (IMG submission 14881)
GGCCTCGTCCTCCTTCTACCGGTTGCGCAGCGCATGATTCGCGTTGACCTACGTGTCAACGTCATGGATGTTCCGCCTCAGGACGTGATCTCCCGCGACAACGTCTCTGTTCGCGTCAACGCCGTCGTTTATTTTCGCGTTGTAGATCCGGATAAGTCCGTACTCGAAGTCGCAGACTTCTATCAGGCCACAAGCCAGCTCGCTCAGACGCGACTACGCTCGGTTCTGGGCCAGCACGAGCTTGACGAAATCCTCTCTCAGAGGGATTCCATCAATCACGTCTTGCAGACGATCCTCGATGAGGCCACCGATCCGTGGGGAATCAAGATCGCGAACGTCGAGATCAAGGACGTTGACATCAATGAGACGATGGTGCGTGCAATTGCACGTCAGGCTGAAGCAGAGCGCGAGCGTCGAGCCAAGGTCATCCATGCGGAAGGAGAAATGCAGGCCGCCGAGAAGCTGCGTGATGCTGCAGCGATGCTGTCACAGCAACCACAGGCAATGCAGCTCAGATATCTGCAGACAATGGCCGACATGGCGAGCAACGGTAAATCGTCGACGATTGTATTCCCGTTGCCGCTGGATCTGATCAGGCCGCTCATGGGTGCGATAGGGCCGAAGAGTGTGTGACGCATGGTGCATGGACCGGACGGAAATGTGAAGTGCAACCCCGCACGAGCTTTCCCCTCCACATGACACGACCCTGGCGGACTCCCCGCCAGGGTCGTGTGTTCGAAAGATGCGTCGCTACAGGAATATCTACGGCAGGTAGTAGCGCACCGAGGTGAAGGCCATGTTCTCGGTCGCCTTCGGCTGGAAGCCCGCACCGGTCCACGGCGTACGTGCCGTGTACGAGTACTGCGCTCCCCACTGGAACGTGCCCGCTGGTCCGCGATAGAAGCGGTACCAGAACCCAAGGTTCCCCTGATAGACTGTACGCGTGTCAGCGTTGCACGTGGCTCCGGGTCCTCCCGCGGAGTACGCGCCCGAGGGAGCGTATTCCGCGTCGCAGCCCGCATTCGTCAGCAGCGGAGAGCCGTACCCCATTCCTTTACCAGTGCTGCTCGTGTCAGACGTACGATCCGCGTACTCGACTCCGCCATACCCGTACAGGTCAAGCTGAGGCGTCGCGTGCACGTCCAGCGTGACAAGTGCCTGCGCTGCCTTGATGGGCGCGAGCGAGCCGTCCGGGTTGATCGTGGCGTCAGGAAGCCCTGACGTTCCGTACCGCCCGATCCCCTTTCCGACTAGCGCGTTGATTCCCAGATCGAACGCCTTGGAGAATGTAAGGAATGCGGAAGCCCCAACGCCGCCGCCGAACGCGGTATTTGTGTGGCTGCCCCCAGCGGTTCCAGCGGGATCCACAAACCTGTCCCTGAATACGCGACCCACGGCCTTCACCTCGAAGTGACCAAAGCCTTTCTGATCGAACGCGATCTTGCCGACGAGATCCGGGGCGAGATCTGTCGAATAGTTGGTGGTACCATTGAGCAGACTGCCGCCGGTATTGCCGATGAAGACGTTCGCCGGCGCGTTACGTGCCGAGTATGTCATCTGCGACTCCTCGAGCGCTGCGGCGACGGATACCACGTCGTTCATCTTTTGCGTGACACGTAGTGCCGCCTGGCGCGCCCAATTGTACCCGACGGCATACTGCGCGTCGATCGTCCCCGGGTTGTACTCGGCGCGTGGCATCACCCCGCTCTTGTCCGGCGTGATCAAGCTCCACATCTGGCCCGCGCTTATTCCGAGACCGCTCGGAAAGAGTGCCTGTCCGAAGAACTGCCGCACGCGGAACGTGTAGCTATTGCTCTCATTGGAGTTCGATGTGATTCCGGAAGAGAGAAAGTCGGATTCCCAGAATCCGCCTATCTTCACGCCGCCGCCCGTCGTACCCTGCACCGCGAGCCCAAGCCTGGACTGGCGAGCTGTGGCGCGGAACTCACTCAGCTGACCATTGGTCGAATTGTTGAACGGGATTCCGTTGAATGACGAGCCGATATCTGCAGTCTCGTTTCGCTGGCGCCAGAGCGCCTCCATCGCGAAAAAGGCAATCGGTGAAATCGTGACGCCCTTGTATCTGAACGAAGATGGTCCGAGACTGTCCTTGTCTGTCGCGACGCTCGCACGAGCGGCGACCGATACGGAAGCGCCTGTGGAATCCTTCATTGCGCTGGCCAGGATCGCGTTCGGGCCGAACGCTGGCGCCTGTGCTCCCAGCGCAACGGGGACGATCACAAGAAGTCCGGCCAGCCGGGAAAGTATTGTAGTTGCTTGCATTTCTCAGCGTCCGCCAACGGTCGAGAGACGAGCGTCCAGCCTTTTAACCATGGCTGCCGGCAGCGGCGAGTAATCCAGCGAGCCGGCGACAGACTCGCCGCTGTTGTATGCCCACCGCAGGAAGTTGACCAGCGCCTGGCTTCGTGCTGGATTCTTCGGATGCTGGTACACGAGGATCCATGTGAACGATGAGATCGGATATGCGGCGCGGCCCGGCGCGTTGACGATCGATATGCGGTAGTCGGTGTTCGCCGGGAGCTTTGCAGCTGCGCCGGCGGCGGCGGCCGTTACGGATTCCAGCGTTGGCGCGATCCAGGCCCCCGACTTGTTGCGAACCAGCGCGACTGGAAGACGATTCTCCTTTGCGTAGGAGAGCTCGACATACCCAACTGCGCCAGGAAGCTGCTTGACCTGGCCCATCACGCCTTCGCTTCCCTTTCCACCGAGCCCAACCGGCCAGTCGAGGCTCTGTCCGCGGCCGACCTTGGACAGCCACGTCGGACTCACACTCGAGAGATAGTCGCTGAATATGTACGTCGTGCCACTACCATCGGAGCGGTGGACGACGATGACGTCGGCCGACGGAATCCTGACGCCGGGATTCAGTTGAGCGATCCGAGGATCGCTCCATTTGGTAATCGTCCCCATGAACATGTCTGCGATGACATCGCCGGTAAGCTTCAGCGGTTGAGTCACGCTCGGAAGATTGTACGTCAGGGCGACACCACCGAGCACCGTCGGAAAGTGCAGGATCGGTCCGCCCTTCGCCTTCGCGAGTTGTTCATCGGTCATCGGGCCGTCGGTTGCGCCGAAATCGACGATCTCGTCCGAGAGTTGGCGGATGCCACCGCTGGATCCGATGGACTGATAGTTGACGTGCGCGCCGGTTTTCGCGGCGTACATCGACGCCCACTTGGAATAGATCGGGTATGCGAAACTCGAGCCGGCACCGGTTATGTCTACCCCCTGCGCAGACGCAATCGAGACGATTGCACCCGACATCGCTACCGAGATCGCGAGTCTACGAACTGCTTTAATCACTGATTTCTCCGTGAAAGGTTTTTTGCGAACACCGTACGTTCGCATGTCTTCATCACGGAAGTCACCGCGATTCGGTAACGGCTATGTCACACGTCGTCGCTACGGGCCATCACTGCGGGAGGAAACGAAGCGCTGACCGTCGTACCTCGCCCCAGTACGCTTTCGGCGCGCACCTGTCCGCCGTGTGCCTCGACGAGGTGTTTGACGATCGCGAGGCCCAGGCCTGTGCCTCCGCTTGCGCGCGAACGAGCCGAATCGGCTCGGTAAAAGCGCTCGAATATCCGTGGAAGGTGGGCCGGCGCAATTCCGACGCCCGAGTCACGGACTCCGAGCCATGTGTAACCATCATGGTCCCTCCGTGCGAAGACTGTGACGGTTCCATGAAACGTGTGGCGGATCGCATTCTCGACCAGGTTTCCGATCACCTGACGAAGTGCCGTCCGATCCGCGTACACCCAGCGCGCGTCGTTCGCGACATGGGCTTCCGTCGTTACCTCGTTAAGGGTCGCTACCTGCGCGACCGATGCGATGGCTTCGGCTGCCATTGCTGCGACGTCGACATTTTCTGGCCTGGGAACCCATCCGCCAGACTCGATGCGGGACAGATCAAGCAACTCGTCAACAATGCGTTGCATCCTGGCAGTGTTACTTTGAATCAGCGCGGCGAACCGAGTCCGGTTTTCGTCAGAAACCGTCGGCTCGGCGAGCGTTTCTGCGAATCCGCCGATCACAGTGAGTGGTGTGCGCAGCTCGTGCGAGACATTGGCTACGAAATCACGCCGCACCGCCTCCAGTCTGCGTTTCGCGGTGAGATCCGTGAGCGCCAGCACCGCGCCTCCGTCGGGAAGAGCGCGCGCAGCCACCGCGATCATTCGACCGGCTACCTCCACCGAATGGTCATCGGCAGCTTGCCCGCGAAGTGCGGTATCGAGCGCGTCTTGCAGCACTCGTTCGCGTGGAATGTGGTCGGCGGAGAAAGGAACCGCTTCACGCAGCCCCAACATTGTCCGAGCTGCCGTGTTGATCCGCAGTACCGAGCGCCGCGCGCTCACAGCGAGAATGCCCTCATTCAGCGATTCGACCACTGCAGATACAAGCGACTCGTCGGCGGCCAGCCCCTTCAACCTCGCTCCCAGCTGTTCCGACATGGTGTATAGCGCCGCCGCAAGATCTCCTATCTCCCCCGAGGCAGAAATCGGCGGATGACGCGATAGGTCGCCTTCCGCGATGGCACGTGCGGTATCACGCAGCTCGACGACCGGCCGCGAAACAGATCGCGCGAACAAAGCCGCAAGTATCAGTGCGATTGTCGCCGCGACCGCGCCAGCGAAGGCAACGTCGCCGAGCGCGTGGTTAAATATTGCGTCGGCAGAAGCAGTGTTCTGCGAAACTCGCGCAACGCCAAGTGCGGCAGGAACAGCAACATACACTTCGTCGTCACCTTCCGATGGACTCGTTCGGCGCGACGAACCGACTTCGCCACGGAACGCGACCATGACCTCGGGGCGGTGCGAATGATTCTGCAGGCCCGCAACTCCCGCCGAGTCGAATTGTGAATCGCCAACCACAACACCGTCGCGGCGGATAAGTGTCACTCTGTGGCCGAGAGATCGCCCGGCCACGTGCGCGAGCTCCAGCGGCCTCACCGCAGGAGTCCATTCTGCAGCGACGAACTGCGCCTCGCGTGCCAGGTCCGCGACGTTCTCAGTGGCCATTCTCTGGTGTAGCTGGCGATCCAGGATGAGAGCCACTGTGATCGTCAGGGCCACTATCACGGCAAGCGATGAGAGCAACAACCGGTTTGCGAGTTTCATATCACGACCGTCGACGATTGAAGCTGTGCAACAACGCGGGATATGTCAGGCACCTTTCTGCGCTCCTACGTTTATCCGGTAGCCAAAGCCGCGTACAGTCTCGATCATCTCACCCGCCGCGCCAAGCTTTGCGCGGAGCCGCTGGACATGCATGTCCACCGTGCGGGTTTGAATATCCGGTGCCGCTTCCCAGACCGTCTCGAGCAGCAGTGTGCGCGCGAGCACTCGACCCTTACGCTCCGCCAGGGTGAGAAGAAGTTTGTATTCCGTGGGGGTGAGATCAACTACGGCATCATCAATCCGTACTTCGTGCGCAGCACGATTTATCTGCACCGGCCCGATACGGAGTACATCCGGCCGCGCGTTCTCGGGCGCGCGCACGCGGCGAAGTATCGCACCTACGCGCAACGTCAGTTCCTGCGGCGAGAATGGTTTGGTGAGATAGTCGTCGGCGCCCAGCGTCAACCCGCGAACACGGTCGGGTTCCTCACGGCGCGCGGTCAGTGTCAGCACTGCGATGTTGGCCGTCACGGGATCTGCGCGGAGTCGCTCCAAAACATCAAACCCCGACATTCCCGGAAGCATGAGATCGAGAACGACTAGCGACGGGAGCTCAGCGGTAGCCTTGGCCAGCGCCTCGGGTCCGCTGCTTGCTGTCGAGACGCCGTATCCCGCGCGAGCTAGATGGTATGCAACGAGTGCAACAATATCTGGCTCGTCATCGACGACCAGAATTCGCTCAGCGGGACTCCCGGTCTGTTCTCCTGATATCATGATCGTGCAGAAAGTTCACCCGATAGCTCCTCGAGCGGGAGCGCCAGATTGTCACAATCCGGTACCAGACGACAGTGCCAGACCTCCGGCGAAGTGGGTAACTTATTGTGATGTTGGGACTTACCTCAGCGGCACTACTGGTTCTGACGGCAGCGCCGCTTGCTCTGAATTCGCGGCCTTCCGACATTGCACCGTTGCCCGCGGAATGCATCCCGGGCAAGGCCGTCAACCTTCGAATCGCGGCTACGACCGATGTCCACGGCCACATAATGGGCTGGGATTATTACGATAATCGCGTCGATCCGGTACGCGGTCGTGGCCAGATTATTGGGCGCACGCTCCTGGTTCAGCCAAAGAACTGGGCAACCAGTGTTGCCATCGTGAGTGTGCCGGTCGAATGCAGCGCCGCAGGGCGATGGACCGCCTCAACTGCTTCTTCAACTCTCGTCCAAGCCGCAGGCCACCCGGAGCAGGATACCGTAGCGGCCGCGGTGGCGCGATTGCACGACGAGACGCTCGCCTACGTTAACTCGACCGTTGGCACGACGCCCGATGCATGGCGGTCCGATTCGGCTCGCCTGGCTCCGACCGCGCTTACCGGATTGATCATGGACGTGGAACGCAGAGCTGCACATGCGGACATCGCCTCTACGGCAGCATTCGATCTGCATGCGCATCTTGGGCCGGGACCGATTACGGTGGCGCAACTCGCGCAGCTATACCCATACGAGAACACCCTTCGTGCGATTCGCATCACAGGTGCCCAGCTCAAGGCGTATCTTGAGTACAGCAACCGGTACTACGAAACGAACAGCGCTGGGAGGTTGGTCCCTGACACGAGCGTGGCCGGCTACAACTTTGACGTCGTCAGCGGTGTTCACTACACGGTTGATGTCACCAGACCAGTCGGCCAACGCGTGCTCACGCTTACGTTCCATGACAAGAGCGTAGCGCCAACTGATACGTTAATAATGGCACTGAACAACTACCGGCAGAGCGGCGGCGGTGGGTACGCCATGCTCCGCGACGCGCCAGTAGTTTATGACAAGCAACAGGANATCCGACAGCTTCTTATCGAGGAGGTACAACGCCTCCACGANATACACGAGGTGGACTATCGCACCAACAACTGGTCGTTCGTCAAGCCGGGCACGGCGCGATAATCCANTTATCAGATCACAAACCGACTTAAAGTGACACGCGTGACTACTGATGAATTACGCAGCATGCCGAAGGCAGAACTGCACTGTCACCTCGATGGCTCTTTGCGCCCCGAGACGATGCTCGAGCTCGCTCGCGAGCATGGCATCGCTCTTCCGCGCGAGAACCCGAATGAACTGCGTCATTACATGTGCGCGGATAACGTCGCCGATCTGGCCGACTATCTCCATCGTTTCGATACTACAATCTCCATCCTGCAGACTGAGTCGGCGCTGGAGCGTGTCGCGTACGAACTCGTTCAGGATGCGAGCCTCGATGGCATCCGCTACATCGAGGTCCGGAATGCACCGCATCTCAATACCCGATGCGGCCTGACGGTCGATCAGGTGCTCGAAGCGACGATGCGCGGGCTCAACCGCGGCGAAGCCGAGTTCGGTACAATTGCGAGGTTCATAACATGCTCGTTGCGACACTGGGATCCGGCGCGATCGCTCGAAGCGGCCCAGGCAGCGGTGCGACACAAGGCTTCCGGTGTCGTTGGGTTCGACCTCGCGGGAGCCGAGGCGGAGTTTTCCGCCGTTGACCACGCAGCGGCGTTTGCATACGCACGCGAGCACTTTCTGCAGGTTACGTGTCATGCTGGCGAAGCCGCAGGGCCTGAATCAATCGAAACGGCTCTGTTCGATTGTAACGCATCGCGAATCGGGCACGGCGTCCGCGCGGAGGAGGATCCCGCGCTGCTGGAGTACATTCGCGATCTGGGCATCACCCTTGAAATGTGTCCGACCAGCAATGAACAGACGCATGCGGTGGTGAACTACGCTCAGCATCCGCTCAGACGCTACCTCCACTCTGGCGTCCGCGTGACGATCAATACTGACAGCCGGTTGATCAGCGGCGTTACACTCACCGATGAGTACGCACGGGCTGTCAACGAACTTGGTCTCACGATTGCTGATCTGTGTGCCTGCGTGATCAACGCGTGCGAGGCTGCCTTCCTTCCGCTCGACGAGCGCACCAGGCTGGTCGCAGATGTGCGCGCAGAACTCCAGCGTGATTGGGGATATCAGGCATGAGACCGTACGGTGCAGACGCAGCGCGGAAGTCCGCAGACGTAATCCGCCCTCTCATCGGAGACGCGATCCCCGAGTTTGCCATCGTGCTCGGCTCCGGTCTCGGCGGTTTGGTCAGCGACGTACAACAACCAGCGACGATCCCATACAACCAGGTTCCCGACTTTCCCGACGTTGCCATCGCCGGTCACGCCGGAAAGCTCGTGGTTGGGACGATTGCTGGAAAGGTCGTCGCAGTCTTTGCAGGCCGTTTTCACGCGTACGAAGGCTATCCCCTGCAACTCACCGCGTTCCCGATTCGTGTTGCTCACGCGCTCGGTGCCAAAACGCTATTCGTTTCAAACGCGGCCGGTGGCGTGAATACCGACTTCAAGGCCGGCGAGCTGATGGTTATTGAAGACCACCTCAACCTGACGTTCGCGTCGCCGCTGACCGGAGCATCCGAGCCTGGTGAAGTTCGGTTCCCTGACATGTCGGATGCATATGATCCGCGCTTGCGAGGCACGCTCCACAAGGCCGCGGGGAAACTGCGACTCACGCTGCGAGGCGGCATTTACGCGATGTTACCAGGCCCGGCGTACGAGACGCCAGCCGAGGTTAAAATGCTGCGTACACTCGGTGCGGACGCAGTTGGAATGTCCACAGTTCCAGAGGTCACGATGGCACGCATGCTTGGCATGCGCGTCGCCGGCATAAGCTGCATCACGAATCTCGCAGCCGGCATCGAGAAGACACCGCTCGATCATTCAGAAGTGCTTGCAATCACTGCAAGTGTGGCGCTGCAGTTTCAAGCGCTCGTTCGCGAGTTTATCAGCCTTGCGTGAAACAACCAGGGGCGGCTCAGCCGCCCCTGGTGATACATTACTGAGTCCGCGTCGGCGGCGGTGCAGGCAGGCTCGCCAGCCGCGACTTGAATGTGTGGAAGTTCTTGGTGTCCTTCGTAAGGCCGGCGAGTTGCGCCGGTGTGAGTGTGTTGATCAAACGCTGAACGTCCGCTATGCGATCCTCCTCAAGCGGGTGCGTTGCGAACCACGCGTCCACGGCACCTGGCGTTGCTTTGCGTTCGTCGATCAATTTCTGGAACATTGTGACGAGTCCTTCAGGGGAAATCCCCGCGCGCACGACGTTCTTGAAGCCTTGTTCATCCGCCTGTGCCTCATCCGTTCGGCTGAATTTCGCAAAGACCGCGGACGTACCAACATTGACCAGAGTGCCCGCTGCCTGATTGTTGCAGATGGAAGTCAGAATGCACGCGAGCGTAATTCCGATATTCGCACCCTGCTGCTGCTGCATCTGGTGTACGCTGTGTCGGAGCACCACGTGACCGATTTCGTGGCCCAGAACTCCGGCCAGCTCGTCCATGCTCGTTGCGCGTTCGATCAAACCTCGGTTTACGTACACGTAACCGCCCGGCACCGCAAACGCGTTGACATCCGAGCTGTTCACAACATAAAAATGCCAGTCCAGATCACGACGGCTCGTAACGTTCGCAACTGAATCGCCGAGCACGTTTATATACCGCACGATTTCAGGGTCATTGATGAGCGGGAGCTGCTGCGATATCTGCGCAGCGTACTGCTGACCCATCTGAACTTCCTGTTGCTGGCTCACGGCGCAGCCGCCGAGCACGAGGGCCGCCACAAGGATCACTATTCGTTTCATCAACGCTCTCGCTGTAGATTACTCGCCTGTCAAAGGCAAAAGCTATTCCATGCGTATACCCCAACAAGCCCCAAAATCTCTCTCGTGAGGTCGCTCACCGTGGCTCGCGATCTCCAGCGCAGGCGCGCGCGCGAGCGTTCGGGACAGTTTCTGGCTGAAGGCGTCCGCTGCGTCGAAGAACTGATGGCCGCGTCACTGAGGCTGCGTGCAGTGATTGTTTCCCCCGGAATCAGTGAAACGGAAAGAGGGAAGGCGCTCCTCGATCTGGTCCGCACCGCCGCACCCGAGCGGCACTTTCAACTTGAGGAAGTTTCGGAATCGGAGCTGGCGTCCATATCCGATACTGAGAGCCCGCAAGGTATTCTGGTGATCGCGGATCAACCCGAACGATCGTTCGGGAATATTGCTCCCGACGGTGTAGTGCTTGTACTGGATGGTGTGCAGGATCCAGGGAATGTCGGCACCATACTCAGGACGGCTCAGGCGTTCGGGGTCAGCGCGACGATCGCGCTTCCGGGAACCGTGGACCTCTGGAACCCCAAAGTCGTTCGCTCCGCGATGGGCGCGCTGTTCACTCACAACGCGTTCCACGCGAGTACAGCAGACACGCTGACTTTTCTCGCCGGAATAGAAATGCCAATCTGGGCGACGAGCGCAGCCGGAGAGCGCATCGGCAAGAAGAGTGGCGATTCAGGCCTCGCGATCGTCGTTGGAAATGAAGCAGCCGGCGTATCGCGCGAACTCGTCGCCGCAGCAGCACGCACGGTCGCGATTCCGATTCTCGGTGTCGAGTCGCTCAACGTCGCAGTCGCCACCGGAATTCTTCTCTATGCGGTCACAGCAGCATGAATGAAGCGGTCACAGGCCTGTTCGCATTTCTTTTTGGTGCGTGTATCGGCTCGTTCCTGAATGTGTGCATCGGAAGGTGGCCCGCAGGAATGTCTGTTGTCAGACCGCCCTCACGCTGCCCGAATTGCGAACGGCCGATCCGAGCCTACGAGAACATCCCGATCCTCGGCTGGGTTGGGCTCCGTGGTCGGTGCGCAGGATGCGCGGCTCCCATATCACCGCAGTATCCACTGGTTGAACTGCTTATTGCACTCGTCTGGTTGTCATCCAGCGTTGTGTTCGGTCCAACATTCCTCGCGCTTCGCGTAGCGGTATTCATCACGTTGATGATAGGAATTGCGATCACCGACGCGAAGCATTATGTGATTCCCGACGGCTTCACGATCTTCGGCTTGATCTGGATCATCATCACAGCGCTGATTGCAGCGTTTACCCGGTCCGGCTCCTCTTTCGCATCTCCGTACGATGCAATGATGGGCGCGCTCGCGGGTGCAGGTGCGATTGCGATCGCGGGGTGGCTGGGCGAGGCGGCGCTCAAGCGTGAGGCGATGGGGTTCGGCGATGTCACTCTCATGGCCGTAGTCGGCGCGGCGCTCGGGCCTCAGCGCGCCCTGCTCACGATATTCATTGGTGCCGCTCTCGGGGTTGTTGTCTTCCTTGGTGTCGTGCTACCTGTCAGCCGAATGCGCGGACACAACCGGTCTCCAGATGATGGTGAGGCCGACTCGTTACCTCTTGTGCCGTTCGGTGTATTTCTGGCACCCGCCGCAGTTCTCACACTGTTTTACGGCAACCCTCTGATCCACTGGTACCTCTCCCGATTCATCGCTTCATGAAATTGAGTCTTCCTGCAACGCGCGCACGTGTGTTGCAAACGTTTGTCCTGTTAGCTGCTGCTCTTTCGGTCGTATCGTGCCGACGCCCGCCAAAAACCACCGGCGGTCCGTACGATGACATTGTTGCCAAGGCTATCCCTGCGGTCGAGAAAGCGGTTGGCCTGCGCTTCAAGACGCCGCCCAAAATTGAAGTCCGCAGCAAGGATCAGGTGCGAGCATACCTGCTCAAGCAGATCACAGACTCGGCAACGAGGCGCGAGATCGATGGACAGTCCACCGCATACAAACTTCTCGGGATGATCCCCGATACGTTGAATCTGCCTGGTTTGATGACGCGCCTGCTGCAGGAACAGATCGTCGGCTACTTCGATCCGGAAACAAAGGTCCTCTACATTGTCAAGGATTCACCGAAGGACGAAACGCAGGTCATTGTAACGCACGAACTCGTGCACGCGCTGCAAGATCAGTATGTGAGTCTTGACTCGGTCCAGAAGCTGACCGGGAACAATGATCGACAAACCGCGGCGCAGGCGGTGTTCGAGGGTGAGGCAGTGTACGAGCAGATTCAGGCGATGCTCGGGCCGGGAAATATCGCGGTCGGGCTACCCGGAGGCTGGGAGCGCGTGCGTGAGACAATCCGCAACAACGAAGCGGCGATGCCGGTTTACGCCAGCGCTCCGATGGTCATTCAGGAGACACTGATATTTCCGTATCTCAGCGGCGCGGAATTCGTGCGCACATTCAAAGCTCGTGAGCCTAACGCTCAGCCGTTCACTGACCCACCCATATCAACAGCACAGATCCTTCACACGGATGAGTATTTCGGGAAACGTGTTGAGCCGACTCCCGTGTCGTTCAACGCCGTCAAAGGTGTCACGCCGAGCTACGAGAACAACCTGGGAGAGTTCGAAACGCGCCTCTTTCTGTACCAGCAGCTCAACGACACGGATCAGGCCGCGCAGGGGGCTTCCGGCTGGAACGGCGATCGCTACATGACGTTCGAAACTCGTGGCGGCGCCGCCATCGCCTGGGCCACGGTTTGGCTGACGCCGAGCTCTGCGGCCAATTTCTACGCGCTGGCTCAGCGGGCGGTGACGGCGATGGAGCCTGAGAGGCGAGGTCTGTCCGTCAAGGTCACTACCGCCGAGGTGGCTGGGCGCGCAGTCGTGCTCTTCGTCGCGACGCCTGCGGGTACAGCGTCTCCGATCTCTTTGGGCGACGTGAGACTTGGCGGTCCGGCGTCGCACTAACCAACTTCAAAACGATCAGGAACGCTTCGAGTGCTGGTGCGATGTGGATAACTCGCGGCTTAAGTTGAGCCGTTATGCGAACCTGAGAACGACCGTCAGTCTGTAAGCCTTACATCAGTTTTACGCGGAATCGTGCGATTCAACTCAACATACTGTTGCACGCCCGCCACAATTCTTTCGGCTAGTGCATCTTCGTACGTGGGAGCCAGGTCGAGCACGTCGGCGCCATCGAGGCCCATGGCTTCCATGATGTCGGCGAGCTGAGGCGCGTCCAGTTCGCGCAGCACCTGGCGGAGTGCGTATTCACCCGTTCGCTCATAAAGTGCTATCGGATCCACGCCGGCACGCGCATCTCCCTCCAGTTCGACATCTGTTGCGGGGCCGTCAACGTACGCTTCGGATTGCGTCGCACGTGTGCGCGTCTGCGGGAAAATCGTCGACTGCGTCTGCAGGGCCGTACGCAGGGAGTCAGCCAGGTGCGCATGTGTGATTCCGGCAGCCCAGAATCGGAGGTCGCCGCGCGAGAGCTGTTCAGTCTCCGCAGGCGTCCTTATTGTCTCACCGCGGAGGTTTGGCTGAAATTCAAGCCACGCTTCCCAGAGTCCAGTCGCGAGTTGCTGACCTCGAACCTGAGCCGTGAAGATTCTACCGTCCGCACTTAGCAACGGTTCATCGAATAGAACGAGAGAGACAGCCATCCGTTTGCGCCGATGTGAAGCGTTGAACTCGACTACAAAAAATGCACAGGTCCGCGATTCCTTGCAGCGAAGTGCAAGCGTTTTGCCAAAGTGCGCGCTTCCGGCACAACCGGTGTCCAACAGCGGCTGCGAGTCGCGATCGCCCGGTGTTATGCCGCACCGGCGCGGCCACGGGATACTGGATACAATAATTGTGACATGAGAATGGCGCTACCCCGCGTTAAGATTCAGAGGTGACGACCCCCACGCAGCCTCTATCCCCGCCAGCAGGGGTGCGACAACCGACGCCACGTAAGCTGGCCGCTCCTCCAATCGCGGACGAAGCGGTCAAGCGAGAGCGGCTGGTCCGCATGAAGCGATTCGCACTCCTGCTCCTGATCGTTGCGGCCGCTGCGTTCGTGGCCGCCCTCCTTCTCGGGCAGACTCACGATTGGGCGTGGCTCGGATACGCCCGGGCTGCCGCAGAGGCGTCGGTAGTCGGTGGCGTTGCAGACTGGTTCGCGGTAACAGCGCTCTTTCGCCACCCCCTCGGCATACCGATACCGCACACAGCCATAGTGCCGGCACGGAAGGATCGCATCGGCCGTGCGCTTGGCAATTTCGTGCAACAGAATTTTCTCGATCGGACGGTAGTTGCTTACAAACTGGCGTCACTCCGACTCGGTGATCGCGCGGCGCAGTGGCTTTCCGAACCGGAGAACGCACGGAGTGTGACACGAGTAACTGCGCACGCGCTGACGTCTGCTGCGAATGTGCTGAAGGATGAAGACGTGCAGTCCTTCCTGGAGCGGACTGCCGGAGATCGGCTCCGTAGTGTGCAGGTCGCGCCGTTACTGGGAAGAGCGCTCCGACTGCTCACCGCCGACGGTAGACACCAGGAGCTACTCGACGAAGCGTTACGCCTTGCAGCGCGTGCAACCGAGGCGAACGATGCGCTTATCCGCGAGAAGGTGCAGGAGCAGACGCCGTGGTGGGTTCCGGGAATCATGGACAAGCGCATCTCCGATCGGGTTGTTACCGGAATTGGTCGCACACTCGCAGAAGTGAGTAAGGATCCGGATCATCCACTCAGGCACCGCTTTGACGACGCCGTGCGCGAGTTCGTCGAGCGGCTGCAGTCATCGCCGGAAGCGATCGCTCACGCAGAGGCCTGGAAGGATGAACTGCTCGAACATGAAGCGATGCGCGAATTTCTCGGCACGATCTGGGCCGATGTGAAGCGGAAGTTGACGGAGTACGCTGGGCGAACAGAACAGGAACAATTTGAAGGCGGCCGCCTCGAAGTTGCACTGGCGGCTCTGGCGCGTAATGCACTGCAGGATCCGGTTCTCTCAGCGAAGCTCAACGGCTGGATAGACGAAGCGGTGCTTGCTGTAGTAGATGCTTCGCGGACAGAAATTGCTCAGCTCATCTCGGGAACTGTCAGCGCTTGGGACCCGCAGGAAACGTCGCGTCGCATCGAGCTGCAGATCGGAAGCGATCTGCAATTCGTGCGGATCAACGGTACGATTGTTGGCGGCCTGGTGGGACTCGCACTCTACGCCCTCACGCGCGCACTGTAGCATCGCTGGCAGGCGCGCGTTCCGCGCTTTAGCCAGCTGCCTCGTTCAACGCTTCTGCGCTGGCCACGTCGGCGAGGCCAGCGACTCCTGACGGTGCATCCGGTCCATGCAGTGTATCGACTACCGGAACCTCGGCCGCAGGTAACAGAGCCTCGCGCATTACGTCATCCATATTCGCGACGAGTGTGAACTTCATCGCATTACGCACCTCGGCGGGGATGTCTCGCAGATCCTTTTCGTTCGGTTTGGGCATCATCACTTCGCGAAGGCCCGCGCGATATGCGGCAAGTACCTTCTCTTTCACGCCGCCAATCTCCAGAACCTTACCACGTAGTGTTACTTCGCCGGTCATCGCCACATCGCGACGAACCGGTCGCCGGCTCAGCACGCTCGCGATTGCAAGCGTAACCGCAGCGCCGGCGCTTGGCCCGTCCTTGGGAATTGCACCGGCGGGGAAGTGGATGTGAACGTCGGTATCCTTGAACTCGTCGGCGGCTATACCGAGCATCTTCGCGCGCGCTCTCACGTAAGAGTGCGCCGCGTCAACCGATTCGCGCATCACGTCGCCAAGCTGTCCCGTCACGATCAGTCGTCCGGTGCCGGACATGCGAAGTGCCTCGATCTGCATGAGATCTCCGCCGGTTGCTGTCCACGCGAGCCCCGTAACGGCGCCGATCTCGGGTTCCATCTCGGCCTCTTCAACCGAATATCTGGGAACGCCCAGGACTTCGTTCACCATCGGCAGATCGACAATCCAGGCGCCTTCCTCACCATCTGCCTTTTTCCTTGCACGCTTGCGCATGATCGCAGCGAGATTGCGCTCGAAATTCCGCAGGCCGGCTTCACGTGAATACCTGTTCGCGATGAACGCCAGCGTTTCATCCGTGAACTGGAGATCCTTGCCGCTGATTCCGTGATCTTCCAGCAAGCGTGGAAGCAAGTAGCGCCAAGCGATCTCAACCTTTTCCTCTACAGTGTATCCGGAGATGCGTATGATCTCCATTCTGTCGCGAAGAGCTGGCGGAATGTCAAAGAGATTATTTGCGGTACAGATGAACAGAATCGACGAAAGATCGAACGGCAGATTCAGATAGTGATCGACAAATGTCTTGTTCTGCGAAGGATCCAGCACTTCGAGCATCGCCGCTGTCGGATCGCCGGACGAGCCGCCCTGAGTCATCTTGTCGATCTCGTCAATCATCATTACCGGATCGCGCACTGCGACTCGCCGCAACGCCTGAATGATCAGGCCCGGCATGGCGCCAACATACGTTCGACGGTGACCGCGTATCTCTGCCTCGTCGCGCACTCCACCAACGGATATGCGATAGAATTGACGACTGATCGACGTCGCGATCGCCTCGCCGAGCGAGGTTTTTCCGGTTCCCGGAGGTCCGACGAAGCAAAGAATCGGGCCGTGCTGATCGCCTCCGCGCAGCTTCCTCACCGCCAGATACTCGAGAATGCGTTCCTTGGCGTCGCTCAAACCATAGTGACGCGAATCCAGCGCGTGCTCAACAGTCTTCAGTTCGATCTCATCGGCGCCACTGCGTTCGTTCCACGGTAGCGACAGAATCCAGTCGAGGTAGGTACGAATTACCTGGTATTCACTCGATGCCGGTGACAGCATGCGCAGTCGCTCGGTCTCGCGTTTCGCTTCGGCGTATGCTCGCTCTGGAAGTTTCGCTTCGTCAACGCGATGAAGTAGTTGCGCAGATTCCTTCTCGCCCGGATCAGTTTCTCCCAGTTCGGTCTGGATCGCTCTCAACTGCTGGCGCAGATAGAACTCGCGCTGATGCTGCTCGATCTTGATCTCTGTCTGACGCTTGACGTCTTCAACGACACGGGCACGTGCAACTTCGCGTTCCAGTCGCGTCAGGATGAAGCGGAGACGTTGCCCGATGTCGAGTCGCTGCAGGACCTCGTCCTTGTCCGCGATCCGGAAGTTCATGTTTGTTGCCGCGAGATCGGCAAAACGGCCCGGATCCGAGATGTTCATCTTGAGGATCGCAGGAACCTCGTCCGGGATGCGATCGATCAGTTCCGCAAGCGTCTCTGCTGCCGTTGCCACGCGTGAGACGAGGTCATCGACCTCGATTGCGTCGGGTTGTACTTCGTGCGCTGGCTTGGCATGCGCTTCGGGATATGGCTCCGTCGCTGTAATGCGGTCAACGACGATTCTGCGAAGTCCCTGAAGCGTGATCTGAACCGTGTCGCCTGGCAGATTGATCCGTTCGTGGATGCGCGCCGCGACACCGACTCTGCCAACGAACCTGGTAAGATCGGAATCCTGGTCATGATCGCCGGTGGCAACGACGAGCGCGACGATCAAGCCCGGTTCTTCGTGCGCCTTGAGCAACGCCAGGTTTTCCGGAGCCCCCATCTGCACAGCGATCGTGCCGAGTGGGTAGACGATGGTCGAACGGAGCGCCATCAGCGGAAGCGTTGGCGGCAGCTCCGATCGGAGGATCTCTTCCTTTCGTTGCGGCTTTGGCATACGGGGAATCTAGGGCGATTACACGCGATTCGTGAGGGATACTTGGCCGCTTGGCAATAGCCGTCACCGCGACCGACGCTCACCGATAGTCATCCCCGCGAACGCGGGATCCATGTTCGTGGTGCGCTGACGTACAGCTATGCGATAAGCAGATCCGCAGGGATCCCGAGGGCGTCGCGGAGCGAGCGGATCTGCTCGACCGACAACCTTCTCTTTCCAGCGAGGAACTCGGACACTCGTGCCTTTCCGCCCATCAATGGTGCCAGATCGGAGCGCGTCATCTCGCGTTGCTCAAGCATGAACATGACGACGCTTTGCGGCGTCCCGCCACGCTCGGCCTCGTCGACGCCGTAGTGATCGTCTTCGTATGCTTCGACCAGTACTGAGAGAAACTCGAGGTTGTTGTACGCGTCCGATCCGCGTGCCGGACCCTCATCGAGCAGCCGATCGATCTCGGCTACTGCAGCCTTGTATTCGCGCGCATTCCTGAGCACGTGAGGTTTTGCGAAATCAAGAGTTATTGTCGTCGCCATTGTTGTGTATTGCGTGTAGTGATTGGGTAGATTCACGCCGCTCAGAGGCCGCCGCGTTGGCTCAGCCCGCAAGTCGTCGAGAAACAGCGGCTCAATGACCTTGAGAATGTTCTTTTCAGTGGTTTAGTGCGCACCTTGCGCTCGGCGCTGCTTCGGCGACATCACGGACTGAAACAGCGCACCGAAGATTGCTGGCGAGATGTTAGTCCAGTTGAATGCGCACGCTTCGAGCATGCGCGCGCGAAGGGCATATCGCCACGCTCGTACGACGCGTCCTTCCAGCTCTCGGCGAACGCGCCAGCGCGCGCCCGAATCTCGTTCCAGCTCAGTCGCATACTCTTGTCTCTGTGATTAGTAACACATACCTCGGTCTATCTCCGATCATTCCCGCACCAATCTGAGGTCGAACCGGAAAGGTTGCACGCGAATCACCTCGATGCCTCTCGCGTCCGCATGGCGCGGATTGATCAGCACATTTGTCTCGCCCGGAACAATCGCAGACGGGACGAACAAGGCGACGGTGTCGCCAAGCGCGATCCATTCATCCCCCAACGCGCGGGACGCGGGATGCGATGGTTTGTCCTGCCATCCCGTTGGAAGCGCGCTACAAGCAACGGCTGAAGTGCGCAGGTCATCCGGAACATCAATCTCGTAGCTCATGAGGTCGGGCGGTACCGTGTCCGGCTCAACATGCACAAGTAGTCCGAGCGCTGCGAGGGACAACCTCTCCGATGCATAAACGACCGCCGCTCCGGGGGAGTTCCACCGACCGCCCCGGCGGCGAGCGCCCTCTCCAGCGAGCGGGGGCCAGATTGATCGCGCGATGCGCCAGATCCGCACGGATTATTCGAAGACGCCGTCGTCGATACGTACAAGCACGCTTTCAACGATGAGTGCACCTTCGCCTGTAACGAGAAGATCAAGTGGCGCACGTTTGCCGAGTGCGCGGTTCGGTTGCCTGAGCCACACTGCCGCCAGTTCGGCGGTTCCAAAAGTGCTTTCCGCCCGGTTCGTGACCCGCGCGACTCGGGCGAGTCGGTCGGACTCGTCCACCGACAGCCGCTGACGATGTTTTCGGCGATAGGCCAACGTACGTCGGGGCAACACTATCCGGTCTGCCTCCTCCGCGGTCAATCTGCCCGTACGAATCGCAGTATCAAGTGCGCTCAGGGATAACCCGTTTTCGACGGCGTGAAGTATGTCCGCGTCCGTGAACAGGTACTTCCGAGCCCCTCCAAACCACGCCGTTATTGCCGCTGTGGTCAATTCTCCCCCGTGGCAGTGATGCTGGGAATATACGGCAATGTTGCGGCACCNTCCAGTTTGATCAACCCGCGTCGCGACCGATGCCTCGCGTGGCGATTACCTCTGTGGCACCGGCAGGTTTTCTTCCTCCGCGCCGATACTTAGCGGCAAGAGATTTCCCTCCGCCTATACCTCATGCCCAGACTCCTCAGGTCCGCTACTTTCGGACTCACGGCCCTGCTGTTCACGCCGGCGATTCTCGCTGCGCAGCAGTCCCCGCTGCCGGCCGCAACCGGTTTTGATTTTCATCCGACCGGCGTTTCGCTCATAACGGGATGCAAGGCTGCAATACACCGCGTACGAGGCGAGTTGCACGCGATCGATTCGGTCCAGTCCGACCAGCGCACTTTCGCAAATACGATCGGGCGCGCGGAGCACGCGACGATGATCCTTCTCGACTCCGCGGCCGCGTACGCCAACCTCTATCTGGTGTCTCCAGACGCAGAAGTTCGTCAGGCGTCGCAGATCTGCTCGCAGCAACTGGCCAAGTTCAGCGTCGATGTTGGCGCTGACAGCAGGATGTACGAGGACGCAGTTGCTCTCAGTAAACCCGGCGTATTAAAGGATCCTGCCGAAAGGAAGGTTGCCGAACTGTACGCCGAGCAGGGTAGACACGCCGGCGCCGGTCTTGATTCAGCGAGCCGAGAGCGCGTCAAGGATCTGTTCAATCGATTGAACGATCTACAACGCGAGTACGCCGTGGCACTGGCGGCCGATTCCACAACAATCACGATCACGGCGGCGGAGTCGAAAGGCATCACACCGCAACTCCTGGCCAACCTCAAGCATGCGCCAGATGATGGCTACGTAATCCCGGTCAATGAATCAACGTCCGGTCCCTTCATGCAGACAGATGCGTCGTCCTCCGCTCGCGCGCGTTTCCAGGATGCGAACTTACAACGCGGTGGCGCGGGCAACGTCAAGCGACTCGAAGGCGCACTCGCGATTCGTGACACGCTGGCACATCTCTTTGGATTCCCAAATTGGGCAGCGTATCAGCTCGATACGCACATGGTGAAAGATCCGACTCGAGTCATTGCATTCCTCAACCAGATCGATTCCGAGCTCTACTCCAAGACGAAGACCGAACTCGCTAATCTCGCAGCCGTCAAGCGCGCCGGCGGCGACAACACCCCGCTCCTAAGCAGCGATATCGCGTATTACAACGCGATGCTGCGTCGCACGAGGTACAAAGTCGATAACGAGGAAATCCGGCAATACTTTCCGGTGGACCACGTCATAAGCGGAGTCTTCGGAATCTACGAACAGCTTCTCGGTGTCAAGTTCGATGAGATAACGCCTGCTGACGCGTGGGCGCCCGGGGTGCGCGAGTTTGCGGTGTCCGATGCGGCAACGAAGAAACCGCTCGGCTGGATCTTCCTGGATCTGTTTCCACGTCCCAACAAGTACGATCACTTCGCCACTTTCCCGATGCGGCCAGCCGTGCACTGGGCCGATGGTACTGTCGACATGCCCGTCTCGGCGATTGTCGGCAACTGGCCGACCGCTGCACCCGGTAAGCCGGCGTTGCTGTCGCACCAGGACGTTATCACGTTCTTCCACGAGTTTGGGCACCTGATGGACGCCACAATCGTGGACGTTCCATTCCCGACGCTTGTCGGGCTGCGCCAGGACTTTGTTGAAGCACCATCGCAGATGCTTGAAAACTGGATGTGGCAACCGTCTGTACTCGCTCGCGTCTCGAGCAACGTCACCACCGGCAAGCCGCTGCCCCCCGACCTCATCAAGCGAATGATCGCATTACGCCAACTGGGTGCCGGATACAGCAACTCGGCGCAGGCTTTCTATGCCATGTATGACATGCGCTTGCACACTTCGACAGGTCCGATCGACACCAAGGTGACTTGGGATTCGTTGCAGGCGAGGATGCTGCCGGGCGTCACATTCACCGGAGCCTACCCGGCCGCCAGCTTCGGGCACCTGATGGGCGGATACGATGCCGGCTACTACGGCTACCTCTGGTCCAAGGCCTACGCGCAGGATCTATTCACCCGCTTCGAGAAGGATGGTGTCATGAGCGCGTCGGCCGGCATGGCGTATCGCCACGATATTCTGGAGCCCGGTGGACTACGCGAGCCCGATGTGCTGTTGAGGTCGTTCCTTGGCCGACCACTCAGTTACGACGCGTTCTATCGTGACCTCGGCATCACGACCCACGCCGCAGGGAGAGCAGCGGGGAAGTGATCGCCCGTAGCACCTGACGAAAGCAGTATGAGGCGGGCGGTCGATCCGGATCGTCCGCCCGCTTATCTTTCCGGGATGTTCGAAGAACTATCCGATAAGCTGGAGAACACGTTCGCCAAGCTGCGTGGGCGCGGCGTTCTCACCGAGTCCGACATCAAGGAAGGGTTGCGCGAAGTCCGTCGAGTCCTGCTTGAAGCGGACGTTTCCTTCACGCTGACGCGCGAGTTCCTTGAGCGTGTTGAAGCAAAGGCAGTCGGCATCTCTCAGCTGAAGAGCGTCTCGCCGGCCCAGCAGTTGATAAAGGTCGTTTATGAAGAGCTCACTGGGATGCTCGGCGAGCGTCGCGAGGGACTCAAGCTCTCGTCGATTCCGCCGACCGTTGTCATGCTTGTCGGATTGCAGGGCTCCGGAAAGACCACTACCGCTGGCAAGCTCGCCCTCAAGTTGAAAAAGGAAGGGCGCGCTACCAGACTCATCGCTGCCGACGTGTATCGTCCCGCGGCTATCGACCAGCTCGAAACACTCGGCAAACAGCTGGACATTCCGGTTTATTCCGACCGTTCGACGCAGGACGTCGTGCGGATCGCCAAGGCTGGAATCGAGGCTGCAAAACGCGACCGTGATCGCGTCGTGATCGTTGATACTGCCGGTCGTCTGCAGATCGACGATTCCATGATGCAGGAGCTGCAGCGTCTCAAGAAGGAGATTTCTCCCACCGAGATCCTGCTGGTAGCCGACGGCATGACGGGCCAGGACGCTGTGCGCATCGCCGAGGGATTCGACAAGGCGCTCAATGTGACCGGCGTCATTCTTACCAAGATGGATGGCGACGCGCGCGGCGGTGCGGCGCTATCGATCTACGGAGCCACAAAGAAGCCGATCAAGTACATCGGAGTTGGCGAGAAATCAGACGCTCTTGAGGATTTCTACCCTGACCGCATGGCTGGCCGGATCTTGCAGCAGGGAGACGTGCTCACTCTCGTCGAAAAGGCCCAGGGGGCGTTTGATGCCGCCGAGGCCAAGAAGCTCGAGAAAAAGGTCCGCAAGGAAGGGATGGACCTCGGCGATTTTCTTACGGCCATGAAGCAGATCGAGAAGCTTGGCCCGCTGGAGGGAATCCTGAAGATGCTCCCGGGGGTCAATACGAAGGCTCTCAAGCAGATGAAGTCGGAGCCCAAGCGGCTCAAGCACGTCGAGGCGATGATTCTGTCGATGACTCCGGCGGAGCGGCGCGACCCAGGGCTCCTCAACGGCTCCCGGCGCGCCCGTGTGGCCCGCGGTTCCGGCCGGACCATCCAGGAAGTGAACCGGCTCCTGGAGCAGTTTCGTGAGATGCAGAAGATGATGAAGAAGATGGGTTCCAAGCCCGGAGGCCGGATGCCGGCACTCCCGGGCATGTTCGGAATGCGCTAAATTCAACAGGCTGTACCGGATGCGCCGCGGATTTGCCGCGGTCGCGATGAGTCCGGCGTTCGACCCGCAACCCCGTTTGGAGCAGTCTCATGGTTCGTATTCGTCTCCGCCGCATCGGGCGCAAGAAAGCGCCTGTGTACCGCATCGTCGTCGCCGACTCGCAGAGCCCGCGCGATGGCAAGTTCATAGAGATCATTGGGCAGTATGCTCCGCGCCAGAGCGAGGGCGGTTTGAACATCGAAGAGGAACGCGCGAATTACTGGATGAACGTCGGCGCACAGCCGAGCGACACTGTCCGTTCCTTGCTGCGCCGCGCCGGCATTCTCAAGCGCCGCCACGAAGCGCGTACAGGACGAACCGTCGTGTCGAAGGCTCCTGCGGTCGAGGAACAGCCCGACCTGTCCAACGTAATCCCAATTTCCGAGGACACCGCTGCCGAGGCATAACGCTTCAACAGCGATCGACATTGTTGGGCCGGCCCTGTGCCGGCCTTACTTTTTTAGACGATGCCAGAAAACGCATTCGCGATAATTGGGCGCATTCGGAAGCCACAAGGCATTCGTGGCGACGTGACGGTAGAACTGCTCACCGAGGAACCGGAACGGTTCTTCGCGCCGGGCAGTCGCGTATTCGCCGGAACGATCGATGGCAACATCGCAAATCATCCCGCAGATCGGCGTAATCCGTTGAGTCGACAGGAACTGCGAATCGAGGAAGCCTCCCCGTATCGTGGTGGACTCGTTGTCAAGTTCGACGCGATTCCGGACCGCACAACCGCAGAGATGTGGCGTCAACGCTTCCTGCTGGTGCCGTCTGATGAGATCACGCCACCTGGCGACGACGAAGTATTCATGCATGATCTGCTCGGTATGCACGTCCGCGGCGATGACGGACGGGAGATAGGCGATGTGACAGGTTACTACGAGCTTCCGCAGGGCCTTACGCTCGAAGTAAGGGGTGCCAGTGGCAGCAGTGTGCTCGTGCCGTATCGTCCGTCTGTTGTGCGCGAAGTAGATCTTGATGCGCGAGTTGTGCTGGTGGACATGTCATCCGGACTCTTCGAATGAATCGGCGGGAGGTTACCGCGTGTTGACGATCAACGTGGTTACGATATTCCCCGATTTTTTTACGACGCCACTCGCACTGAGCATCCCGGCGCGTGCTGCAGTGGCGGGTTCGGTGAAGTATCATGTGGTCGACTTGCGCGATTACACTCACGATCGACATCGCACAGTTGATGACTATCCATATGGTGGTGGCCCCGGCATGGTAATGAAGCCGGATCCATTTTTCGAAGCAGTGGAAGGTCTTCGCGCGACGGCGCCGATAGTGCTACTGTCGCCGCGTGGTCGTCGGTTTGAACAGTCTGACGCTATCCGTTTTGCAGGTGGCCCGGAGCTCACCTTGCTGTGCGGCCATTACAAGGATGTAGATCAACGCGTCGCCGATCATCTCGCGACGGAAGAACTCTCGCTCGGCGATTTCGTTGTGAGCGGTGGCGAGGTCGCTGCACTCGCTATCATCGACGCAACCGCGCGATTGCTGCCCGGTGCGATGTCCGATCTCGAAAGTGCGTACGGTGATTCCTTTTATGAGGGCAGGGGAATATCTGCGCCAAGCTATACGCGGCCTCCGGATTATCGGGGCCACGTGGTACCCGAAATTCTGCTTTCAGGAGATCACGCAAAAATTGCACAATGGAAAAAAGATCAGGAACGCTGACCGTGCCCCGCTGACGCTCGTTTGCTCGCTATCTCTGCGACCGATGAAGACCGCCGGGCGGGGGGCTGCTGTTATTCCCGTGCTGGCCCGGCTCGGCTGATCCCTTCGCGCTCGGCGGTGTGCTGCAGAACTGGTTTTCTGCAAGTGTGCTGGGGTCGAGACGCACCGTGGTTACCAGGGATGGCAGGGCCGCGATGTCTCTGGTCCACTGCAGAAATTGGTTGGTGACGAAAGTTTCTGCCTCGACGGTATATGCGCCGGGCGGAACGTTCTCAAATGCAAATTCGCCGTTCTCGTTGGTGTGCGTGGTGTCTCGGCGGAGCGCCATCAGCCGCGTTAGCAGGTTCACGTCGCTCGCCATCTTCGTTCCGGTCCAGTCGCTGTCGGATGGCTTGGCGATCTCCTCTCTCGCCTGCAACCAGGTGGGTTTGTCGGCCAGCCACGCTGTACAGGCGGAGTCGCGCAAAGCCTCGGTCGTTGCGTCAGTTGTCCAGAGAGTCACCATCACGTCGCTGGCTCCGACGGTGTCGCCCGACATTGTGGTAACTGATACGACGCCACGCACGGTGCTGGCTGGTNGTCCCGACTCCTGCGCTCCAGCGGGCTNTGTTTGNGTGGCTGCGGCCAGAAAGAGCCCAGCCACGCAAGCAAGCAGGNCATGCAGATAGTGCCGGAGGATGCTATGCGACATNGATGCTGACATTGCGCACGTCAGCCTGCAATGGCGCGNTTAGTGTCTCCGCCGTCCGCCGCCCCCCGACGGAATTGGCGCGACGTACTCTATCTCGGCTCGAACTGCGTTGCCCTTGACTGTTGGCTTCGAGTAGCGAAGGCTCGAGACAATGGTGCGCGCGGCGTCGGCCGCCACTGACGCTCCGGTCGTTGACTTTACGACTACAGTCGATTGGTCGGGGACTCCGTTGGCGTCGACGACGAAATCAATTGTAACAGTGCCATTCTGCGCATCCGACTGCGACGCGTCTACCCCGCCGCTCAGGATCCTGAGAGGTGCATCCAGGTCGCGGGCGTTGTACACCTGGTCGGATCCAGCGCCTCCCTGAGGACTTGGGCAGTACTGATTTTCCGCGAGAGTGCCGGCGTTCAGATCGACGTGCGTCTTCCTGCCGGGAATTACAGGCACGTCCTTGCTCCACTGAAGGAACTTGTTGTTAGCAAACGTCTCAGCCTCGATCGTGTACGCACCGAACGGAAGAGAGGCAAAGGTGAAATCTCCGTTTGCATCGGACCGAACAGTATCGCGTCTCAGTGCGAGGAGCGAGTTCAACTCGGCAACGTCGTTCCCGAGTGCAGTCCCCGCCAGGTTGACACCGGAAGGCGACTCGGCTTCTGATTTTGCCTGCATCCAGACGGTCTTGTCGGCGATCCACATGGCGCACGCTGAGTCGCGTTTGGCTTCAGTGGTGGCGTCGGTCGTCCAGAGCGAGATCAGTACATTCGCTGCTTTGATTGTCTGCCCATTCGCGCCGACTGCTGTTACGGTGCCGGTAACAGTACCGGCTGGCATCTGCGCTCTCGCGACGGCGGGCGCTGCAGCCAGGACCGCTGCGCAACCGAGGCCGGCTAGGGTGCCTGAAAACGGGCGTGGGACTGGCATCGAGAACGGGTTAAAAGGATGTGTTGAGGAGAAACAAAAAATGTAGAGCGGCCAAATATCCCGCCAGTGGCGTCGGGCCGGTGGTTGGTAGTCATCGGTTTTGGGCTGTTCGACCCCGGGGGCTACCCCGGCGCGGACCGTCGCAGCACCATTGCAGTTCACCCCGGGGCCAGCTATTTTCCAAGACTGTCCCCGAAAACGCCGAGAATATTCCATGCACGCCTTCAGTGAAACCCAGAAAGAGTGGTTACGTAGCGATGTCCCCCCGTTCCGGGCTGGCGACACGGTACGTGTGAACGTCCGGGTCAAAGAGGGTGACAAGGAGCGCGTTCAGGCGTTTGAGGGTGTTTGCCTCGCCCGTCGCGGCGCCGGCGTCTCGGCCAGCTTTACGGTCCGCAAGATCTCAAACGGTATCGGCGTTGAGCGTATATTCCCGCTTCACTCGCCAATGCTCGCAGACATTACCGTCGTGCGTCGTGGTCGAGTACGCCGCGCCAAACTTTTCTATCTTCGGGCACTGACCGGCAAGGCTACGCGCATCAAGGAGCGCAAGGCGAAACCCGCGTCCGCACCGGTCGCCAAGGCCTGATGCGCTGGGGCCCTGTGGAGCGTGAGTTACGCTCTGCTGGCGGGCTCCTTCTGGCTGGAGTTGATGAAGTCGGACGGGGCCCTCTAGCGGGCCCCGTCGTCGCATGTGCCGTCGTCATGGACCCGGATGCCGCAACTATAAACGGCGTCGCGGATTCCAAGACTGTAGGCGCCGCCGAACGCCGTGAGCTGGCGGTCAAGATTCTCGCGCGGGCGATCTGCGTCGGGCTCGGCGCCGCCTCGGTGCGAGAAATCGATCGGCTCAATATCTATCACGCGAGCACGCTGGCAATTCGGCGCGCGATTGGTAAGCTGCGGATCGTCCCGAATTACGTGCTGCTCGACGGGCTGCCGATCCGGACCCTCGAGATTGAACACAGGTCGATAGTCGGGGGCGATGCGACCTGCTACAGCATCGCGTGTGCTTCAATAATCGCGAAAGTCACCCGGGATCGTCTCATGGTCTCGCTTGCCCGGCGTTATCCGGCGTATCTTTGGGAGCGCAACGTTGGGTATGGCACGTCAGCGCATCTGTCGGCCCTCACTTCCGCCGGGCCGACCGTTCACCATCGCAAGAGCTTCGGCCCGGTGGCCCAGTGCAAGATTCAGTTCCCCTCGTAGGCGTCATCATGGGCTCCCACTCGGATTGGGAGACCATGACCCACGCCGCCGCTACTCTCGAACAACTCGGCGTCCCGTTTGAGAAGCGCGTCGTCAGTGCACACCGGACGCCCGATCTACTGTTCGAGTATGCGTCGGGCGCCGCTGAGCGAGGCCTGGAGGTGATCATAGCGGGCGCCGGTGGTGCCGCTCACCTGCCGGGAATGTGCGCTTCCAAGACTGCGCTTCCGGTACTGGGTGTCCCGATAGAGTCCAAGGCGCTGCACGGGATCGACTCACTTCTCTCGATTGTTCAGATGCCGGCGGGAATTCCAGTTGCAACACTTGCGATTGGCCGGGCTGGCGCCGTGAACGCGGCACTGTTCGCAGCCGCGATAGTCGCCAACCGGCATCCGGAATTTCGTGACGCCGTGTTGCAGTTTCGCGCTGCACAGACGCAGAAAGTGCTGGATTCACCGGATCCGGACGGCGGTGTCTGATGGCCTGGCTACTACGGAGGCTGCTCCGCTGGCTCGTAGGCTGGCTGATTCCATGACGCAGGACTCTTCGGGCGGAGAGACTAGCATGCGTGTGGGCATACTTGGTGCGGGGCAACTTGGCCAGATGCTCGCGCTTGCCGGAATACCACTTGGGATGCGATTCACTTTTTTCTCGCCCACTGCGAACGAATCAGCTGACGCTGTTGGCAATGTCATCGTCGGTGAATACGACGATTTCGACGCGTTGCGGAGATTTGCAGAGCTTGTCGATGTGGTTACCTACGAGTTTGAGAATGTCTCGTCCGAGGCCGTTTCGGAGATCGAAAAGATTCGTCCGGTCTGGCCTCCGCGAGCTGCGCTCTTTACGTCGCAGGATCGCGGCTCGGAAAAGGCGATGTTCACGCAGCTTGGCATTCCGGTCGCTCCGTATCGTCTCGTTGATTCCCTGCAGGATCTGGAAGAGGCTGTACGGGAGGTCGGCCTTCCGGGTATTCTCAAAACGCGGCGTCTGGGTTACGACGGCAAGGGTCAGGCGCGGGTCTACTCACGTTCGGACGCTGAGCCAGCATGGAATGCACTTCGGCCCGGGCCACTCATATACGAAGGTTTCGTGGACTTCGATCGTGAGTTGTCGGTGATCGCGGTGCGATCGGAGGGTGGCGCAACATTCTGCTATCCGGTGGCCGAGAATCATCACCGTGATGGAATCCTGCGAGTGACATATGCTCCAGCAAAGGCTCTTCCAGACTCAAAGCGGCTCCAGGCGGAGGGCTTTGCGCGGGCGCTGCTGGATGCGCTCGGTTATGTCGGCGTCTTCGCGATCGAGATGTTCGACACGGCCGCCGGACTCGTGGTCAACGAGATGGCTCCGCGCGTTCATAACTCCGGTCACTGGACCATTGAAGGCGCCGAGACCAGTCAGTTTGAGAATCACGTTCGTGCAGTTTGCGGCCTGCCACTCGGTGATTGTGGCCCGGTTGGCCATTCGGTGATGTTCAATCTCATTGGTGAACATCCTGACATCGCTCGCGTACTCGCCGTACCGGACGCGCACCTGCACCTGTACGGCAAGACGGAGCGCGCGGGTCGCAAGCTCGGTCACGTGACGATAAGATCCCGTACGAGTGAAGATGCGCAACGTCATGAAGCGTCGCTTCGCGCGATTCCACTGATCGGCTAGCTGGCGCGGCGTGATCAATTCCTCGGCCGTCGCCTTCACGACGCTTGCGTTTACGTCGCTGCTGGCCATTGTGAATCCGTTGAGTGCCGTCCCGTTATACGTGACCGCAACGACGGATCTCAACAAGCGTCAGCGTGCGTCAACACTTCGTATCGCAGTTGCAACGGGAATAATCGCGCTCGTGACGTTCGGTTTGGCAGGAACCTACATACTGCGATTCTTTGGGATTACGACTTACGCATTTCGAATTGCGGGTGGCCTGATCTTTCTCGGTATCGGCAGCGACATGCTCAAGGCGCGCAAGTCTCGCGACCGCACGAGTCGTGTGGAACAGGAAGCCGCAGAGCAGAAGTCTGACGTTGGAATAATCCCGCTCGGCATTCCCACGCTTGCCGGACCGGGGTCGATAACCACGGTGATCACGCTCACCGCGCAGGCGGATAACCGCGTGCAGTTGATTGGACTATACGGAGCGATCATCGGAGTCATGGTGCTCTCCTGGATGGTGCTCGCCGTAGCTCCATTCATAGTGAAACGCGTTGGTCGCACTGGAATGAACGTTATGACGCGGCTGATGGGCTTGTTGATCATGGTCATCGGGGTTCAGTTCATCATCGAAGGTGTCCGCACGGTCGCGTTGGACATTCTGCGGCAGGCTTGATGTCAGACGATTTCCTGGAGAGCGAAGAATCCAGCGGCCCCGTCTTCCTTGACCGAACGGGGCGACGCTGGCCGAGGGTGCGACGAGTTGCAACGTTTATCGGCATCATTACCACACTGCTGCTGCTGTCGCTCGCCGCGATCGTTCTGCTTGCTCCACCAGTTCTGCCGGCGTTCAATCCCGCCTCCAGTTCGGTCACACCCAGGTTCGTCGGCAAACGCCAGAACCGCATGCGCCGTTCGAAACGGGGTGAGTTGTACGCCGCACTGCAAGTACAGCGCACCGCGAGATCCATCCGGGACGCCGCCGCGGCAATCGAGCGTCAGTTGTCTGGCGCGCCGAGCACGCGACAGATCCGCGCAGGCTTTTATGTATGGTGGGCGGATAACTCGCTCGCGTCGCTCCGCCGCAACTATGATGATCTCGACTGGATAATATCCGAATGGGGATATTTGTCGCCCGCTGGAGACAGCATCGATGTAAGCATGATCCAGAAGGACACCAGCTTCTTTGGTGTGTATGACTCGATCCCGGCGCATCCGAAGGTCTTTCTGCTGATCAACAACATTGACCGGAAGACGCAACTCTTCAATTCGGCTGGCGTCACCGCGTTGCTCGCCACTCCGTCGAGGCGTCAGAAGGTGCAGAGTCAGATTGTGTCGACGATTCTGCGATACAAGTTTGCGGGTGCGGCTATCGATTTCGAGAACGTGCCTGCCGCGTCAATGTCGCAGTTTGTCGAATTTCAGCGCGAGCTCGGCACGATGTTGCACTCGCATGGGTTGCTGCTGACGCAGACCGTGTCGATCAATTCCGACCCGCGCGACCTGAAACGGTTTTCCGCTGTCAACGACTATCTCTTCCTCATGCTCTACGATGAGCACTATGGAAAGGGCGACCCGGGGCCTGTCGCGAGTCAGAAGTGGTATGTGGATCGTGCGCGAGAGATGCTGCGAAGCGTTCCCGCCAGCAAGGCGATCTTCGCGCTCGGCGCGTACGGTTACGACTGGAATGATGCTGGGCCTGCGAATTCTGGACAGACGTACACCTTCCAGGAAGTTCTGGCGAAAGGGCGCGATAACCCCGGAAGTTCGCGGATGGGGTTTGATCGCGAAGCGTTGAACCCGTACATGACCTGGACCGACCCCGATTCCACTGATCATCTGGTCTGGTATCTCGACGGCGCGAGCGCGTACAATCAGGTTCGCGTGGAGCGCTCCCTCGGCGCGGCGGGCTACGCAGTCTGGCGCCTGGGTGCAGAAGACCCGGCGCTGTGGAAAGCTGTTGCAGCTACGCACGTCACCGATGCGGTCGGCGCGCTCGCCGAGATTCCGACCGGTTACGAGACCGAATTCATCGGCGACGGCGAGATACTTCAGATCGTCGCGTCGCCGAGAAGCGGTAACCGCATTGTAACTGCGGATACCGCGCGCGGAGTGATAACCGGAGAACGGATTGTCGCATACCCATCGCCGTACATCGTCCGCAAGTACGGTCAGTCGGAACATGAGGTCGCGCTCACGTTCGACGATGGCCCGGATGGAACCTGGACTCCGCAGATCCTCGATACACTCAAGTCACGCAACGTAACGGGTACGTTCTTCGTGATCGGACGAAATGTCGAAGCGCATATCCCGCTCATGCGCCGAATAGTGCGTGAAGGGCATCTGTTCGGCAATCATACATTCACGCACCCGAATCTCGCGCTTACGTCAAACTTCGTTACACGCCTCGAGATAGACGCGAATCAGCGCTTGCTCGAAGCTGTGCTTAACAAGCGTTCATACTTCTTTCGCCCGCCGTATTTCGGAGACGCCGAGCCGACAACAAACGACGAACTCGTTCCGGTGGATGTGGCAAGCAAGCGCGGGTATGTGACGGTAGGTCTGCACATTGACGCGGAAGATTGGCAGCCGATCTCCGCTCATCAGATCGTGAAAAACGTGCTGGATCAGCGGTATTACGGTGGGACGCTTACTTCTGGCGGTCTGCGCTCCGGCGGCAACGTTGTATTGTTGCACGACGGCGGCGGCAACCGGGCGCAGACAGTTGCTGCGCTCGGCCCAATCATAGATTCGATCAGGGCTCACGGCGATACGCTTGTACCGCTGTCGGAACTCGCTGGTATTTCCAAGGCCGACGCAATTCCAGGTCTTCCACCGCGGAGCGCGCTGACGCGCACGATTGAGCTCGCAACGTTTACGTTTGTAAGTGGATTGGAGTGGACGTTGTACTGGTTGTTCTTCATTGCGGTGGTAGTCGGCGCGATGCGGCTTGTCGTCATAATCATGCTCGCGCTGTACCAGCGGTATCACCGACGCAAACCAGAACCGCACTACACCCCGCCGGTCTCCATCATCGTCCCGGCTTACAATGAAGAGCGCGTCATCGGCGCAACGATTCGAAGCTTGCTCAATCAGTCATACGAGGGCGAACTTGATGTAGTGGTGGTGGATGATGGATCGCCAGATGCAACCTACGAAGTCGTGTCGCGGGAGTTCGGTGACGACCCTCGCGTCACCGTTTTCAGGAAGGAGAACGGCGGAAAGGCAAGTGCACTCAACTTTGGAATTGCCCGCTCACGCGGGGAGATTGTCGTTTGCCTCGATGCTGACACGCAATTTATTCCGTCCACGGTAGCTCGACTTGTTGCTCCTCTCAGTGATCCTGGTGTCGGGGCGGTCGCCGGCAACGCGAAGGTTGGCAATCGGCACAATCTCGTCACGCGCTGGCAGGCACTTGAGTATGTCACAAGCCAGAACCTCGAGCGTCGTGCGTTCGCCGTGCTGAACGCGATCACGATTGTTCCCGGCGCGGTCGGTGCGTGGCGCAAGTCTTACGTTCAGGCGGTTGGTGGATTCAGCGGTGACACTCTCGCGGAAGATCAGGATTTGACGTGGGCGCTCGGGAAGGAGGGCGTGCGCGTGGTCTATGCTGACGATGCAATCGCGTACACAGAGGCACCTGACACGTTGAAGACGCTCATCCGCCAGCGCTTTCGCTGGTCATTTGGCACGCTGCAGTCGATCTGGAAGCACAGACACATAACCTTCCGGCCGAAGTACGGAGCGCTAGGCATGATCGCGATGCCGAATGTCTGGCTATTCCAGCTGTTCTACACCGCGATATCGCCGCTTGCAGACATCCTTTTTGCATGGAGCTTGTTGTCCGTGCTGCTGGCGCGCTACCAACATGGCGATCGATACGCACTGAGCAATCTTGAGGACGTACTAAAGCTTTATCTGATCTTCCTCGTTGTGGACTGGCTCGCTGCGGTGGTTGCCTTCCTCATGGAGCCCGGAGAAGAAAAGGCACTCACCTGGCTTGTGATCATTCAACGCTTTGTGTTCCGGCAGACCATGTACTGGGTGGTCGTCAAGTCGATCGCGGCCGCGCTCCGTGGGCATGTGGTCGGGTGGGGAAAACTTGAGCGGAAAGGGATGAATTTGCTGCCGACGACGGCGCAAACACCCGTTCACGGGCCGGACTCTTCTCCCCCAGCGGCTCCGGCTTGATGCGATCGGCTCCGCTCGGCTAGCTGGCATGCCGGAGGCGTGGCTAATGCGGTAGCATGGTCGCAATTCGACGCAAGTATGTGCGGCCGCAGAGGGTTACTCGGTGCCCAACACTTTGCTGTGAACAGAAACGTCACAATGTTTACGCTTTTGAACCGTCATGCGTAGATAGGATAGATGGGTAGCAACGAGAGCGGTTAACGCAATCGTGGGGTATACGTCTCATCTTCCGGAAGACACGCAACCATTTTCGCGGATGCGCCGTCTAACTGGCAACCAGACAAACCTACCTGAACTACAGTGACATCATCCATCCGGGAAATCATGCGCGCAGAGCTGGGCGACGCGTATGTCATCGAGCGAGAGCTCGACGGTGGGATGAGTTGCGTTTTTGTAGCAGAGGATCGGGAACTCTCCCGGCGCGTGGTGATCAAGGTTCTCCATCCGCACCTTGCCGCATCGGTATCCATTGAACGGTTTCGCCGAGAGATTCTGACCGTGGCTGCGCTGCAGCATCCGCACATTGTCGGCGTTCTGCGCACGGGAACGGCGAGTGGGCTGCCGTACTTCATCATGCCATACGTCGACGGAGAATCGCTGGCCCAGCGGCTGGCTCAGGGAAGGCTTTCCGTCCGCGATACCGTTGCGATCCTGAAGGACGTCGCCCGGGCACTGGCATTTGCCCACGATCGTGGGGTGGTCCACCGCGATATCAAGCCAGGCAATATTCTGCTCGCCGGCGGATCCGCGATGGTCACGGATTTTGGTGTTGCAAAGGCGCTTTCCTCGGCGCGCCGCACGGGTCCTGACGATCCCGCGCTTGGTTTGACGACTGATGGAAGCTCGATCGGTACGCTCCTTTACATGGCGCCGGAGCAAGTTGCTGCGGATCCGGAAATCGACGGTCGGGCCGACATCTATGCGCTCGGTGCGACTGCGTACGAGATGCTCACCGGCGCCCCACCCTTCGCTGGGCTTCACGCACGCGCCATGCTCGCGGCCAGAATGAGTTCGCTCCCGCCCGCCATCTCATCAGTCAGGAACGATGTCCCGGCGGATCTGGACGACCTGATCATGTCCTGCCTTGCGGCCGATCCGGCGCATCGGCCCTCGACCGCTCAGGCGGTTGTTGAAGCGCTCGAACTGCCGGGCGTTGTGAGCGGCGAATTCGTCAGGATCCCGCGCAAGACGACGAGGCGCGGCTTTGCTGCAGTAAGTGCCGCCCTCGCTCTCATAGCGATTGTTGGTGCNGGTGTCGCCACCAGCAAAAGCCACCCCGAAGCGAGTCGCGCAATCAAGGCGGCCGCCATGGCTTCCCCGCTTGGTGAGATTGCTGTCGTTCCGTTCGTTGATCTTGGCTCTGACTCAGCCGATGCAAACGTTGCGATAGGCATTACCAATGCAGTCGCGGACAATCTNACGCGATCGGCAAACCTCAAAGTGATCTCGCCGACCGCATCCGCCGCGCTGGTGAGGGAGCTTCGATCAGGTACCGTCAAGCCAACGAAGTCCGCGCCGCAGCTACTACTTGAAGGCACCGTTCAACGGGAAGGCTCCAGGCTAAGAGTAACCGCGCGCCTCAGCAACGCATCGGACGGGGTCATGCGCTGGGCCGATGTGTACGATCGTGACGGACGCGATCTGTTCAAGGTTACGGACGACATCGCAGCGGCGATCGTTGCTTCCCTGAACCATCCTGCCACCTGAGGCCCACGGTAGCTGAACGAACGTTTTGATCCCGCAATTGAAGGCGGAAAGGTCGTCCTGTCCATTCCTGCGACCCATTTTTTTATTGATGCTTTTTTTAGTGCTGTGATCAGGTTGTAGGAATCGGTGCCGGAGTGCAGCGCGAACGACTGCTCGAACGTACCGAGGATGATGACTTTACCCGCAATATTTTGGCGCGCTCTCGTGGCGATTTCAACGGTCGCTGTCGGCGGCTGCTCTGTTGGGACTCCGACGGTCAACGGAGTAGCCGGGGCGCCCCCTTCTCCCGCGCGAAGCTGGACGCCCCCGAGCAGCGGTCTTGCCCCGGAGCCGCCTCAAGTCGCTGCTCCCATCCCAGCCGATCTGCTTGGGCGCGCCAACCAACTATCCCTTGGCGACGTAATTGACGTCGCCCTCAGGAACAATCCGGTTACGCGTGTGTCATGGGCGCAAGCTCGCGAGGCAGCAGCCACCTACGGCGCGACGCGTGGTTCATTCTTTCCATCGATTACCGGCAGCGCAGCGGTTTCGCGCACCAAATCCGTTTCGGTGAACGGTGGTGCGTCGATCGAGCGCACGCAAGTGAATCCAGCGCTTACCCTGAACTATCTGCTCCTCGACTTTGGCGGCCGGCGCGGCACCATCGAGCAAGCGCGGCAGAATCTGTTCGCTGCAGATCTCACACACAATGCAACGCTGCAAAACGTTGTTCTGCAGGTTGAATCTGCGTATTTCACATACATGGCGAATTCCGCATTGCTTGGTGCGGAGCGGTCTGCGATTGCGGAGGCGCGCGCGAATCTCTCATCAGCCGAGCAGCGGGACAGCGTAGGTCTTGCAACAATCGCCGACGTGCTTCAGGCGCGTACTGCGTTGTCACAGGAACAGTTGAACTTCGAGTCCATTCAGGGAAGCCTGCAGACCGCGCGCGGGAATCTTGCGGCCGCAATGGGGATTCCGGCAAACGTCTCTTACGATCTCGGTCCACTCTCGAGTGCGGTCCCCGTGCGTGCGGTCTCAGTGACGGTCGACAGTCTCATCGCGGACGCGCTTGTCCGCCGACCGGATCTCGCAGCCGCACGCGCAGAGGCAGCCTCTGCGGCTGCGGAGATTCGAGTTGCAAAGTCTGCAATGCTTCCGGCGCTTACGTTCGGGGGTAACGCTGGTCGCACCTACGCCGATCCGACAAAATACGGCGGAGGCTCCTACGGCCTCTCGCTTGGCGTGTCGGTTCCCATCTTTAGCGGCTTCACGCAACAATACGATGTCGCAGCTGCCCGGGCACGGGCAGACGCCGCGACTGCTCAGGCTGATGTGCTTCGCCAGCAGGTGACGACTCAGGTATTCACCTCGTACTATTCGCTCCAGACTTCGGGGCAGAGAGTCACCACGGCGGACGCACTTCTCGCAAGCGCCGAGCAATCCGAGCAGGTTGCTGCCGGCCGCTATCGGGAAGGGGTGGGAAGCATCATCGATCTACTCACGGCGCAGTCCGCGCTCGCGAACGCGCGCGCTCAACAAGTTCAGTCACGCTGGCAGTGGTATACAGCGCTCGCACAGCTCGCCCACGATGCCGGTGTACTCGGTACGCGTGGTGAAACTCCATTTCCATTCGTATCGCTCCCCGGCACGAATCCCTCGACACCGAACGTTCCGCATCCATGAGTCATAGACTGTCATTGTTGTCCATTGCGGGCATCGTAGCACTTGCTATCAGCGGTTGCTCCAAGGCGCCGAAACCCCGGCAGCAAAGGATCCCGGTGGTAGTCGCCACCGCATCGCGAACGGAAGTGCCGTACACCTTGAGCATGAACGGGATCGTCGAGCCGCTCCAAACCGCCGCAGTGGAAGCGCAGGTCGGAGGCATCCTGAAGCGTGTCGCGTTTGCGGAAGGCCAGGACGTGAAGGCTGGTGATGTGTTGTTCGAGATCGACGCTCGACCATACGTTGCGGTGCTGGACCAGGCGCGCGGGCAACTGGCGCGTGATCAGGCGCAGGCCACCAGCGCGGCGCGCGACTCAGCGCGGTACTCCGCACTTGTTCAGAAGGACTACGTAACCAGATCACAGGCAGATCAGGTAGCAGCGACTGCTACATCGGCCGCGGCCACAGTCGATGCCGACCGCGCAGCAGTCGAGCGCGCACAGGTCGACGTGTCCAATTGCACCATCCGCGCGCCGATATCTGGTCGTACCGGAGCGCTACTCGTCCGCCAGGGAAATCTTGTGAAGGCGAATGCGTCGACGCCGATGGTTGTGATCAACCAGATCCAGCCCATACTCGTCCGGTTCTCGGTGCCGCAGGGAGATCTGCCTGACATCCAGCGCTACTTTGGTGCTGGCAAGCCGCTGTCGGTGCAGGCGCTCGCATCGGAAGGGCCCGGATCCACGCTTGATGGCACACTTGCATTCGTGGATAACACTGTGGATTCCACTACCGGCACGGTACTCCTCAAAGCCAGGTTTGCGAACGCTGCGTCAAGGCTGTGGCCGGGCCAGTTCGTGGATGTATCACTCCGTCTCTACGTCGATCCAAGCGCCCTCACAGTCCCGTCCGAAGCCGTGCTTCCGGGCCAGAATGGTTCCTATGTGTTTCTGATCGATGCGGAAGGGAAGGCACGGCAGCAGCCGGTGCAAGTTGCCAGGACTGCCGACACGCTGGCCGTAATCGGCACTGGCCTCAAACAGGGCGACAGGGTAGTTACCGATGGACAGTCCCGTCTCGTTGCCGGATCGACAGTAGTGATCCGACCTGCCGGACCTGCCGAGGCGACCGGGGGGAACCCTGACTCAGGTGCTTCAGGTGCATCAAATCCCGGAGGTGCTGCCGCCCCTCCGTCGCATGGCCACGGTACTTCAGGAACGAGCGGGCCCCGCAGCGGTACCAGCAGTTCGGAGCGATAAAACATGACAGCATTATTCATCCGGCGGCCGATCATGACGACTCTCGTCATGATCTCCATTCTGTTTTTCGGAGTTGTGTCGTACCAGCGCCTGCCTGTGAGCGATCTTCCTTCGGTCGATTTTCCGACGGTCAGCGTAAGTGCGAATCTCCCGGGTGCAAGCCCCGAGACAATGGCCTCGTCGGTTGCGACTCCGCTCGAGAAGCAGTTCTCGACGATTGCTGGCATCGACAACATGACGTCGACGAGTCAACTCGGATCGACCTCGATCACGATTCAGTTCACTCTCGATCGCGACATCGACGCCGCAGCGCAGGACGTGAACGCTGCTATCTCGCAAACGCTGCGCAGTCTTCCGCTGGGGATTCTACCGCCGTCGTACCGCAAGGTGAATCCAGCTGATTCACCGATCCTGTACTTGGCGCTTACGTCCAACACGATGCCACTGTCGAAGCTGGACGAATACGGCGAGACCGTAATGGCCCAGCAGATTTCAATGACGCCGGGCGTGGCGCAGGTGCAGGTGTATGGCTCGCAGAAATACGCCGTCCGCATCCAGCTGGATCCGACATCGCTAGCCAATCGCGGGATCGGCATCGACGAAGTCGCCACCGCTATCAACGCGCAGAATGTGAACATGCCGACCGGGACGCTGTGGGGTCCCAATCGCGCGTACACGGTTCAGACGAACGGGCAGCTTCAGAACGCTGCGCAGTTTCGTCAGATGGTAGTTGCCTATAAGAATGGAGCTCCCGTCCACCTCAGCGAGTTGGGGCAGGTTCTGGATGACGTCGAGAACAACAAGACTGCGAGCTGGTACGACGGCGAACGCTCCGTAGTGCTTGCGGTGCAGCGACAGCCGGGAACCAACACCGTCGCGGTCGCACAGGGAGTGAAAGACTTGATCGCGTCGCTGCGGACACAGATCCCCGCCAGCGTCCAGATACATACGCTGTACGATCGGTCCCAATCGATTGAAGCGTCCGTTGATGGCGTCAAATCAACGCTCGTGCTGACGCTGTTCCTCGTGATCATGGTGATCTTCCTTTTCCTGCGGAACATTTCGGCCACCATAATCCCCAGCCTCGCGCTTCCGATGTCGCTTGTCGGAACATTCGCGGTGATGTACCTGCTCGGCTACTCGCTCGACAATCTGTCGCTGATGGCGCTGACGCTCGCTGTCGGCTTCGTGGTCGATGACGCGATTGTCATGCTCGAGAACATCGTACGACATATGGAGATGGGAAAGACTCCAATGCAGGCCGCGTTTGACGGGTCTGCCGAGATCGGGTTTACGATCATGTCGATGACATTGTCGCTTACGGCGGTGTTCATTCCTCTGCTGTTCATGGGTGGAATTGTCGGCAGGCTGTTCCACGAGTTCGCGGTGACGATTGGCGCGGCCATACTCGTGTCAGGCTTTGTTTCGTTGACGCTGACACCGATGTTGTCGAGCAGGTTCCTCAAGCCGCCGTCTCATGACCACGGTCGCATGTTCAATGCGACGGAGCGAGCTTACGACCGACTTGCCGGTGGATATGCCCGTAGTCTTGGCTGGGTAATGCGTCACCGTTTCGCTGCACTGATGTTTTCCGTGTTGGTACTCGTCGCAACCGGCGTTCTGGCGAAGATCGTGCCGACGGGCTTCATCCCGACACAGGACACCGGGCAGATCTCTGCTACGACGGAAGCCGCACAGGGAACGTCGTTCCCTGACATGATTACACACGAAAAGCAGATCGCCGACATAGTCGCCAGGGATACCAACGTCGATGGATTCATGTCATCGGTCGGGAATGGCAGGGGGAGCGGCAACCAGGGTCGGATATTGATGAATCTGAAGCCGTTCGGGCACCGGCTCAGTGCAGATGCAATTGTGAATGAGCTGCGTCCAAAGCTTACCGGCGTTCCCGGTATGAATGTCTTTCTGCAGGTGCCGCCGGCAATTCAGATTGGATCTCGCTCATCGAAGAGCCTGTATCAGTACACCATGCAGGGGCCGGACATCACGGCGCTCGATAGTGCCGCTGAGAGGATGGAGACGCGGATGCGCAACCTGCCACAGCTCCAGGATGTCACCAGCGATCTGCAGCTTGCGAATCCGCAGGTCAACGTGAATATCGATCGCGACCGTGCGGCCTCACTTGGTGTTTCCGCACAGGACATAGAGACCGCGCTGTACGATGCATATGGATCACGTCAGGTTTCCAACATCTACACGCCGAACAACGAGTACTTCGTAATCATGGAACTCCTGCCGCAGTTTCAGCAGGATATTCCCGCACTCAAGATGCTTTACGTGCGCTCCGCAGCCACCGGTGCGTTGGTGCCATTGAGCGCAGTCGCGACTCTTTCGCAGAGCATCGGGCCACTCGCGATCAATCACTCGGGTCAGTTGCCATCGGTCACAATTTCGTTCGACACCCGGGCAGGAACGGCACTCGGCGACGCGACTACGGCGATACAGACCGCGGCGGCTGCAACTCTACCGATTGGTATCACGACCAGCTTCTCCGGAACTGCGCAGGCCTTCCAACAGAGCCAGCAGGGCCTGGTCGGATTGTTGATTCTTGCCGTCTTCGTGATCTACATGGTCCTGGGGATACTCTACGAGAGCTTCATTCACCCACTGACGATTCTTACCGGGTTGCCCTTTGCTGCGTTCGGAGCGCTGCTGTCGCTCTACGTATTCCACATGCCGCTTGACGTGTACGGTTTCGTCGGCCTGATCCTGCTGGTTGGCATCGTGAAGAAGAACGCGATCATGATGATTGATTTTGCAATCGAGGCAGAACGGAAAGAACACAAGAGTCCAGCAGATGCGATACTGGAGGCGGCTGGTGTCCGATTCCGGCCGATCATGATGACGTCGATGGCTGCACTCATGGCTACGCTGCCAATCGCTCTTGGTACCGGAGCTGGAGCAGATTCCAGGCGTCCACTCGGCATTGCAGTTGTTGGCGGCCTCGCCTTCTCGCAACTGGTGACACTCTACGTAACGCCGGTGTTCTACACGTACTTCGACGAAATGCCGGTGAGGGTGCGGAATTTGGTGCTGAGCGTGAGAAACAGGGTTCGCGGTGGCAAGGCAGCGCCCGCTGCTCCACGAACGGCGAGGCCCGAATAGTGATATTATGGTGACAGTCACGGCATCGATCCAACGTGACTGTCACCCTAATTGACACCCATGTCCCGACTGATGCTCTTGGCGTGCGCCGTCGTATTGCCCGCTTTCAACGTTCTGGCGCAATCGACGGCTGCCACGGATACGATCATGCCAACTCCCACGACCGTAGCATGGGGGTACTACGACGCGGCAGCGAAGCCGGTTTTGCACATCAACTCCGGCGATGAGNTGGTGGTCGGTACACTCCTCACATCCAGCCCCAAACGCCTCGAAGCCGCCGGCGTTCCACCGGCTGATGTGGAACAATCACTGCGCGATATTTTCGACAAGGTCACGGACAAGGGGCCCGGTGGCCACATCCTGACCGGTCCGATTTACATAAACGGTGCTGATTCGGGTGACGTGCTTGAGATTCGAATCAAGAAAATCGATCTGGCGATTCCATATGCATACAACGCGTTTGGCGCCAAGAGCGGATTTCTACCAGAAGACTTCGGCTATTCCAGAATGCGCATCATTCCGCTCGACAAGCGCACCATGCTCGCGCACTTCGCGGATGGCATCGAAATTCCACTTCACCCATTCTTCGGCAGCATCGGCGTCGCTCCGCCGGCATCGTTCGGAAGGCTCAGCAGTGCGCCGCCGGGCATCCACGCCGGCAATCTGGACAACAAGGAACTCGTAGCTGGGACGACGCTTTACATCCCCGTCTTCACGCGCGGGGCATTGCTCGAGATCGGAGATGGACACGCAGGCCAGGGGAACGGTGAGGTAGATATCACAGCGCTTGAGACATCGCTGGTTGGTACGTTCCAGGTAATCGTGCGGAAGGACATGCACCTGACATGGCCGCGAGGCGAGACGCCAACCCACTGGATTGCAATGGCGACGGACAAGGATCTGGTGGTGGCCACGAAGACGGCCGTGCGTCAGGCAATCGAATTTCTGATGAGTCGCGGCCTCAGCAAGGACGACGCGTACATGCTGACCAGTGTCGCCTGCGACGTGGATATCACTCAACTTGTGGACGGCAATGTCGGAGTGCATGTGATGATCCCGAAATCCATGTTCGCAAGCCACTCAAGCGAAATGCAGCATTGAGGGATGGAAACTGACATTCGACTGAGGCCCGGGTTTTTTTGCTCGCTGCGGAAATTCGCTTAAATTGCCTCGCTCGGACGGTTTCTCTGACGGGCGGGTAGCTCAGTTGGTTAGAGCAGGAGCCTTTTAAGCTTCAGGTCGTGGGTTCGATTCCCACCCCGCTCATTTTATTCCCTTCCGGGAAATCCAATTCGTACCGGTATCCCGAGGCTTGCTTCTGCAGCAACGTCCACGTATCGTGTGTTCGCATGAAAGACACGGGCGGACTCGATTCGGATCTACCGCAGCTCCCTGATCCCGGCTCGTCAGCGGTCACCGAACGCGTGCAGGAGGTCAACGAGCTCGTCCGGCACCTCTGGAACGTTATTCATGGTGTAAACAGCCGGCCCGAAGACCCACTCGCGGGCGATCCGGCCTCGCGCGCCGTAGTCCGGGATCTCAAACGCGACATCATGCAGAGCATCGAGCGCCTCCCAGCGGATTATGCTCGGCTCTACAATTCAGCAGTGATCGCGGTTTATTCGCTTCTGAGATAGCTCTGCGGCCGTAGCGTCGCGACCCATTCTGGACGACAGCGTGCGTCGTCGGCTAATCCGAACGCGCGTTCGATACTTGAAACTGGTTCTACACGCCGCCGGTGCTCATGCCGATCCTTGAATCACATGCCCTCAGCCCCTTTTTTGCACGCCATTTACCTTGATACAAATGAATTGGCTGATTAACGCCGCCGAAAAAGGTGGCTGTGAGGCAAGCACAAAACCCGCGCTGAGCCCTTCCACTCCCCTCGACGAAGCGTGGCGAAGTGTCACTCAAGCTTACGGAGTTTCGGAGGCCAACCTCGCTATCCAGGTCGCGGCGCTGTTTCGGATCGAAGTAGCGCCGCTTGACGAGGTGGAGTCACGGTCCGTGAAGCTCGTCCCGGAAAAGCTTGCGCGAAAGCATCATGTGCTGCCCATCCACGAGACCCAGAACGAGATAGTCATCGCCACCAGCGATCCGACCGATTACAACGCGGAACAGTCCGTCCAGTTCACGTCAGGCCGCCGTGTAGTTCAAAAGGTCGCTGGATACCAGGCATTGCTTGAAGCGATCAATGCGCACTACTCGCCAGAGCGTGCGATGGAAGGGCTGCTCCGTTCAATGGATGTAACATTGAGCGACGTAAAGGTCGTTGAGAGCGAGACAGTGGATCAGGTCGCGGTGAGTGAGGCGGAAGCGGCGCCCGTAATTCAACTCACCAACATGATACTGCATGCCGCTGTCGCGGCGAACGCGAGCGACATCCACCTCGAGCCGGGTCGTCAACAGGGAATCGTGCGCTTCAGAGTCGACGGTGTGATGCGGCAGTACATGCAGTTGCCGCTTGTCGCGCTCACGAGAGTCGTTTCGCGAATCAAGGTCATTGCGAAGCTCGACATTGCAGACCGTTTACGTCCGCAGGACGGCCGTACTCGGGTTTCAATTGGCGGGAAGACATTTGATATGCGTATATCAACTGTCCCGACTCGCGAGGCAGAGAAGGCGGTCATTCGTATTCTCAATCCTGATTCGTCACGCTCGCTCGATGATCTTGGTATCGCCGATCGGGAGCTGCAACGGCTCAAATATTTGCTGTCGTTCCGTGAAGGCATCGTGATTGTCACGGGGCCAACGGGATCGGGGAAGACGACAACGCTCTACGGCGGAGTCCGTGAGCTTGCTGCGCAGGCGATCAACATCATGACGGTCGAAGATCCCGTCGAATACGAACTGCCCGGCGTTACACAGATCCAGATAGATCCCAAGCGCGATGTGACGTTTGCGTCGGCGCTTCGTGCCATCTTGCGGCAGGACCCCGACGTCGTTTTTGTCGGCGAGATTCGCGACGATGAAACTGCAAAGATCGCGTTGCAGGCAGCCTCCACCGGCCATCTGGTGCTGTCGACGCTTCATACCAACGACGCGGTTGGCGCGGTGCAACGACTTCTTGACCTTGGCCTGGATCGTTCTGCGCTTGCTCCGTCGCTGCGCGGAGTGGTCGGTCAGCGATTGATCCGGAAACTCTGCAATGCGTGCTCAATCGCGCAGCCGGAGCAACGGGACGCGGGAACCGTCAGACTGGAACGCGCCTTCGGAGTTCGGCAAGCGCGTCGCGCCGTCGGATGCAGGGAATGCGGGGAAACGGGCTACCTCGGTCGCATTCCTCTCGACGAAGTACTCGTGAACGACTCGGACTTCCAGGAAAAGCTGGCAAAACATGCAACCTCCGTCGAATTGCAACGCACGGCGGAGCGGAACGGCATGCGGCCCATCCGCGCCGTTGCACTGGCTCATGTGGTGGTCGGCAATACCACGCTTGCAGAGGTCGAGCGAGTTCTGGGCGAAGGCGATAACTCGACCGAGCGCATATCGGATCGGCCGCGCATTCTGGTCGTCGATGATGATCCGGTCACGCGTGAACTGGCCACTGGCGTTCTCAAGGCAACTGGATTTTCTGTCGAACAGGCGACGGACGGGCAGGCAGCTATCGACGTACTGGCGGCCGATCCCCGGTATTCTCTCATGACCCTTGATCTCAGCATGCCGAGGCTTGCTGGTCTTGAAGTACTCAGGCATCTGCGGTCAGCGCCTTCTACATCAGGGCTGCCAATCGTAGTGCTCACAAGCACCGACTGTGAAGAGACCGAAATCGAACTGATGAACGCCGGTGCGGATGACTATCTGCGCAAGCCCCTTGATCCGGCGCGGTTCGTCGCGCGCGTGCGCGCAGTGCTAAGGCGCGCCGCGAACTGATCACGGATTCAACTGTCGGTTGACTCCGCGACATAGTCTCCCGACTTTCCGCCGCTCTTTCTCAGCAACCGCACGTCGCCAATAATCATCGACCGATCTGCGCTCTTGGCCATATCGTAGATGGTCGTGAGCGCGATCGTAACCGCAATTATCGCCTCCATCTCGACCCCGGTCGCGCCAGTCGCGACGGCCGTAGCGACGCCGCGAACCCCTGGAAGCGATTCGTCCAGCGTCAGCGCAATATCGACGAGCGACAGCGCGATCGGGTGACACAGCGGTATCAGCTCCGACGTACGCTTCGCGGCCATCATCCCCGCAATCCGGGCAACGCCGAGTACGTCTCCTTTTGCGATTGCGTTATCGCGAATTGCTTCAAATGCGCTTTGCGTCATGCGGATGCTGCCGCTCGCCGTCGCTTCGCGGCGCGTGTCGGGCTTGCTGCTCACGTTGACCATGTGAGCCTGGCCGGCTCCATCGGTATGTGTGAGGCGGATTTCCTTCATGCAGGCACTCCCTGAAGCGCGTCCATCAGTACGGCACTTGTGAGCTGCGGACTCACGTTGCCGTCGGCGCGCGCCTGAGCCTCTGTCACAGCAACCGCAGCCTTGGCGGCAGCGTATGCGCCATCCACATCTCCAGCCGCGATCGCAGTCTCCGCGCGCTCCCGCAAAAGTACGTTGAGCTCCGTCAACATATCGCTGAACGCACCGCGTGCGCCTGACGATCCGTGGGAGAGTGCGGTCGCGTATCGCGCGGGTCCGCGCGTCGCCGACGCCTCGAGCAACCTGAGCGCAGCCGCTCGCGCAGCCGAGATCGCGGTGGTAGAGAGCAGATCTCCAGGCGCACCACGAGCGAGTGATACGCGCTCTGAATCACCGCGTGGAAGTGCCAGGGCGTCGAGCGCCGATTTCACTTCGGGGTCACGAATGAAGGCGAGCACTTCTGAGTCGGCGAGCGGCGCGCAGCGGATGCTGATTACACGCGAACGTACCGTGGGGAGCAGTGCACCCGGTTCGCTCGACGTCAGCACAATTGTCGTGTCTGCCGGTGGCTCTTCGAGCAGCTTGAGAAATGCATTTGCTGCCTGGTCCGAGCCCTCCTGCGCGACCATCCGCTCCGCATCTCCAACAATGAACACCTTTCTGCGCCCCATCGCCGGCGACATCGCGGCCTTTCCGACGATGGTGAGCGTCGTTGCGAGAAAGATCGCATCACTACCGGAAGCGCGAGCATAGAGTCCGTGCTTCTCCAGGCGCTCTGCGCTGCCTTCAGCTAGATCATCGATTACATCTTCTGCCGTAGCATTCGGATCGTTCAGCCGTGGACGCGGATACACCCAGAACACGTCCGGATGCCGAAGATCCAGCACGCTGCGGCACGGCATGCAGCCGCCACATGGCTTGTCGTCGCGTTCGCAGACGAGCAATTGCGCCAACCAGAGCGCGAGTCGCTGCTTGCCGATGCCTCGCTGACCCTCAAGGAGGACCGAGCCCGGCAGCGACTTGGCTTCGAACATCCGCCGAAAGCGCCGACGGACGGCTTCGTGGCCATATAGGGGGACAATCGGCATGCACCAAATATGGCACGAAGTGTGATGATACAAATCTGAATACATCTGCGTCGAAAAACGTCCATCATCGTGAGGCTGTACACATGACATCCGAAATGCTTTTTGGTCGGCGCATCGCCTTTCTAGCGACTAACGGGGTGGATGAGTCTGAATTTGCGCAGCCATGGGCAGCGATCACGGGCGCTGGTGGCATTCCTGAGCTAGTATCGCTGCAGCCCGGCGAAATTCAGTCGATTTCAAAGGGTGAAAAGGCGGGCAAGTTCAAGGTCGACCGCCTGATCACTGACGTCTCGGCTCGCGACTACGATGCGCTGGTACTGCCGGGCGGAGTGAAGAACCCTGACACACTCCGAATGAACCCGGCGGCCGTTGCCTTCGTCCGATCCTTCATGGAGTCCGACAAGCCGGTTGGCGCCATCTGCCACGGGCCGTGGTTGCTTGTCGAGGCTGACTGTGTGAGGGGCCGGACGCTGACGTCCTACCCAAGCCTGCAGACGGACATCCGGAATGCGGGAGGAGACTGGGTCGATCGCACGGTGATTTCGGATCAGAAGCTGGTGACGAGTCGGAATCCAGGAGACTTGCCGATTTTTTGCGACACGCTCGTCCGCACGATCGCGGAGGCAATAGCGGAGCGGTCGCTGGATCGGATCATAGAGCAGAGCTTTCCCGCGAGTGACCCCGCGCCCGGTCCGCTATCGCTGTAGGATCGGGGTCAGACTCGGCAGGAGTCCGTTGCGAGGGGGCGATCTCAACGGGCAACGGAATTTCGCATTTACTTTATGCGAAAAAGTACTTGACATATCCCAATCGCGTGACGAGACTTCTTCGCGATGACCAAGATCCTTCCGATACGCGATGAACCGACGGCCGAGCCGCCGGCGCTGCACGCGCGCGCTATGGATAACCTGGCGTTCATCCGGTCCACCATGGAAAACGCCGGTGCGTTCACGGCGGTTTCAGGTTGGGGAATGGTCATTGTCGGCTTCCTCGCGGTTGCGGCCTCCTTCATTGCGGCCGCTCAACCTACGACTGCGAGGTGGTTGGACGTCTGGCTTGCCCTCGCCACGGCTGGCATAGTTGTCCAGCTCTGGGCCATGCTGGCCAAGGCCCGCGCTGCTGGAATACCTCTCCTCTCCGGGCCTGGCCGCAAGTTCGTCCTCGCGGTTTCACCTCCCCTGCTTGCGGGCGCAGTCCTCACAATTGTGCTTCATCGCGCGGGGCTGACGGCGGTGCTGCCCGGTCTCTGGCTTCTACTATACGGTGCAGCCGTTGCCGCCGGTGGTGCGTTCTCGGTTGAGATCGTTCCCGTAATGGGCGTTTGCTTCCTGGCGGCTGGTGCGCTGGCGCTCTTTACGCCACTCGGATGGAGTGACTGGATTCTGGCCATCGCGTTCGGCGGTTTTCACATCGCGTTTGGCATTCCCATCGCGCGGAGATATGGTGGCTAAAGTCAATCGCGCGACCTCGAAGACGCATCCGAACCCGCCGGCTCAGTCTCATGGTCCGTCGCGTCCGCACGCGAACACTCACTCCGACGCCGGTTCGGGAGTCGGCCATATCGCGCCAACTCCGCTTGCGCCCGTCAATGGCCGCGAGACCGATCCGAGACCTGCTGCGTTTGACCGTCTCATTCACGAGCGCCTGCGGCTTGGGATAGTAAGCGCTCTGGCTGTCAACGACGTTTTGAGCTTCAACGAGCTCAAGGCACTCATGCAGACAACCGACGGCAATCTGAGCGTTCACGCGCGAAAACTCGAAGATGCCGCTTACATCACGTGCACGAAGACATTTGAAGGTCGCGTGCCACACACACAATACTCCCTGACCTCAACCGGGCGATCAGCCCTTGCACGATATCTTGACCACATGGAAGCTCTGATCCGCGCTACGCGGGATCGCTGACTCGTGCGCTCCCGAATCAACTCCGACACCGTCAGTTCCGTAGCCAACTCCCTGGCGAGCGTCGATGCTGGCGATCCAGACAGCGGTAAACTCCACGTCGCGATCATCATGGATGGAAACGGCCGCTGGGCGACTTCGCGTGGCCGACCGCGCACATCGGGTCACGTAGTTGGCGCGCGTGTTGTACGTACGATTGTTGAGAATGCTGAAGATGCCGGCATCGGAACTCTCACGCTGTATGCGTTTTCGGCGGATAACTGGAAGCGACCGACGCGTGAAGTGAGCATGTTGATGCGGTTGTTTCGGCGCTACCTCCTGTCCGAAATGGATCGCTGTGTGCAAAACGGTGTCAGGATGCGAATTGTAGGTCGGCGTGACAGGATACCGGCCGAACTGCGGCGCACTGCGGAGACGGCCGAAGCAACAACTCGCGAGGGGAAGCGGCTGGACCTTCGTATTGCGCTGGACTATTCCGCGCGTGATTCCATGGTCCTGGCTGCTGAGAAGTGTGCGGGGCGTCCGGTCACACGTGAGAGCTTCGTTCGTGTTATGAATGAGGTTACGCACTCGGGCCCCGTGCGCGACGTGGACCTTTTGATCCGCACTGGCGGCGAGCAGCGCCTCAGCGACTTTCTCCTGTGGGAATGCGCTTACGCTGAACTTTACTTTACCGATCTGATGTGGCCGGAATTCACGCCCGCGGACATGTTGGCGGCGGTCCGAGAGTACCACGCTCGCGATCGAAGATTCGGTGGTGTACAGGCTACAGTGGCAGCGGCCGGCTAATCCTAACGAAAGCCTCATGAGCGGGATGGTGGCAGGATCGGTTCTGAAGCACTAAGATCACGCTCATGCTCCGAATGCCGCTACGGTCCAGTGTTCTAGCCGCATATCTGTCGGCGATAATTGTGTGCGGCACCGGGTGGCTGGCGTACCGGAGCGTCGCGCAGGCGGCTCTCGGTACGGCCGTGTCCCGACACAACCTGACGATCATGGAAGAGGTCCGGGCGGTAGGCAACCGGATGAGCGAGGCCAACCTGGCTGAGCGGGACCTCAGCGCCACCGGCGACTCGCATTACGCGGCTACCTATACGGTGGCAGCGGAAGGGGCACTCCGATCGGTCTCCGCCCTTCGCGATGATGCCTCATCGTACTCGGACATTGCCTCGCGCATGGATTCGCTAGGCTACTTCGTGCGATTGCGAATCGCCGAACTCGATGGCCGAGTGAATACGCCACCGTCACAACGAACGAAACCTGGTACTCAGGAAGTCGTCTCGGAACGAGCAAATCAATCCCAACTCAAGATTGAGCAGCTGCTCACGGCGATCTCTGCGGCCATTCAGCGTTCGGGTGCAGGGACCGATGCGGCTGTACGCGCCCAGGAAAACGTCTTGAATCTCGTGATTGTGGCCGCTGCCGCGCTTGCCATTCTCCTCGTCATGGTTGTGACCCTCATGCACGCGCGAAGTGTCGTCGCGCAACGGCGCACGGCCACAGAGATGGCGAATCAGGCGCTACAGCTGCAGTTCCAGGCAAACGAATTGACGGCGGCCAATCGCGATCTTGAGAACGCTACACGTGAAATGCATCGGCAGGGTGTTGAAGCTGAGCGAAGTGAAACTCGGCTTGCAGGAATCCTCGGATCTGCAACAGACGCAGTCGTCTCGTTTGGCGACGAGGAATCCATCGTATATCTGAACGCTGCCGCGCGCCGGCTTTTCGGAATGGAAGAGGCAGCGATTCCAGGGGCGCACATTCTGAGTGTTGTGAGTGGCCGCAGCGTGGCGGTGTTCGAAGAGCACATGCTGGCTGCGCGTCAATCCGCACACAATGGCGCCACGATCCCGGAGGTATGGGACACACTTATTGTGCGTCCTGATGGCGACGAGGTACCGGTAGAGATTTCCATGGCATACGCGCGAACCGGCAAGGAGGGACTTTTCACAGCAGTACTTCGAGACGTGACGCGCCAACGCCAGTTTGAAGAGGAATTTCGGCAGGCACAAAAGATGGAAGCCGTGGGACGGCTTGCCGGCGGCATCGCGCATGATTTCAACAATCTGCTCACTGTAATCGGTGCATCGAGCGATTTTCTGCTGCACGATCTACGCGGCCAGCCCACGTCGCTTTTGGCGGATGTGAAGGAGATCAAGGCCGCGACAAACCGTGCGGCTACGCTCACACGTCAGTTGCTGGCGTTCAGCCGACGGCAACTCGTGAAGCCGCAGCTGCTGGACCTGAATGCGGTCGTTCGCGAAATGGAAACGATGCTGCGCCGACTGATCGGCGAGGATACCACCCTGACGACCGAATACACCGACGACATCGGGATAATCAACCTCGACCGCGGACAGCTCGAGCAGGTTGTGCTCAACCTTGTCGTCAACGCGCGTGACGCGATGCCGGGCGGCGGTACGATCAGACTCTGTACGGGGATTGAGCCGCGCGAGTCACATGACACCGCGGCATCTGCGACGGAATCCGTTACACTCACAGTCGCGGATGCCGGTGTTGGGCTCGACGAACAGACTCGTGCGCGCATCTTTGAGCCGTTCTTCACTACAAAGGAGCAGGGTAAGGGGACCGGACTTGGCCTTTCCACCGTGTACGGGATCGTGAAGGCATCCGGTGGCGAAATCATTGTCGAGAGCAAGCTCGGTGTGGGAACTGAGTTCCGGCTCAAATTTCCGCGCCATGAGGAGCCATCGGCGATACCGCCGATTGAGTCAATCGAGCCAGATTCGGCGCGAGGTTACGAAACAGTTCTCGTCGTGGAAGACGAGGAGCCACTACGACGCCTGACGCGGCGTATCCTCGAGAGCCGCGGCTACTTCGTGCTGGACGCCCCCGACGGTGCGGAAGCGATAGCGTTGCTGGCCTCCACGGAGAGTCGTGTGCACCTGGTGCTTACGGACGTAGTGATGCCGGGGATGAGCGGCCGCGAGTTGGCCGAGCGGCTGCTGCCGGTCTATCCATGGCTGCGCGTGTTGTTCATGTCCGGCTATACGGAGGATATGATGCTGCAACATCGTGTATCTGAACTCGGGATCACACTTCTGGAGAAGCCATTCACTGGGGACCAGCTGGCGATGGCCGTGAGAAACACGCTTGACCGGGTAGCCGAGGCGGCGGTGACGGTTTAAGGCGGAGCCGGGGGTGCTGTGTCCCGAACATCCGGCGTGTTTGCAGCGGAACAACACGGTCTGCCGTACTTTCGTAGGCGGGGTGAAGTGCAGGCCGGCTGGTGAGCCGGTCGAGTGCGCCCTGCAGTAATCCTTCTACCCGAACGGACAATGCATCTCTCGCGATGGCTTCGGATTCTCCCAATCACGGCTGCGGGTCTCGCGGCCCCTCTGGCGGCCCAGGCGCAGTCAGGGGCGCCATCGTCAGCTTCGGAGCTCGACGCTGCCTCGGTGGCCGGCTTCAAATGGCGAAATATCGGGCCGGCAAATGTTGACGGCCGGGTAACGGCGATCGCCGGGATCGGTGCGCCATCGCATACGTATTACGTTGGGGGCGCCGCAGGCGGTGTCTGGAAGACAACGAATGCCGGTACCACATTCGAGGCGCTGTTCCAGAACGAGCCGGTCGCCTCCATAGGTGACATTGCAATCGCACCCTCCGACACGAATGTCGTGTACGTGGGAACGGGTGAGGCAAATTCCCGAAACTCCATCACGCCTGGTGCGGGAATGTTCAGGTCCACGGACGGCGGACATACCTGGAAGTACATCGGGCTTCGCGAGACAGAAATGATTGGCCGGATCGTCGTCGATCCGCAGAACGCGAACATCGTGTATGTCGCGGCGCTCGGTCACGCGTGGGGACCGAACAAGGAACGCGGCCTGTACAAGACCACGGACGGTGGCGCGACCTGGACGCTCAGCAAGTTCATCAGCGACAAGGCAGGGTTTGTTGACGTCGCGATGGATCCATCGGATCACAACACGCTGTATGCGTCAAGTTGGGAGCGCGTTCGCGGGCCGTACTTCCTGAACAGTGGCGGACCGGGTAGCGCGCTCTGGAAGACAACTGACGCTGGTGCAACGTGGAAGGAAGTGAAGGGCGGCGGTTTCCCGGCGACGATGAAGGGGCGCATCGGGATTGCGATTGCGCATAGCAACCCCAAGGTCGTGTACGCGCTGGTGGAAGCCGACTCGCTTCCGAACCCCGTGAAGAGCACAAGCGCCAAGGGACGCCAGAAGCTTGGCAACGGTCTCTACAGATCGGAAGACGCTGGTGCAACGTGGACAAAGATGAACGATAACGATGTGCGTCCCAGAATCCGGATCGGGTGTACTGGTCCTCGACTCCGGTCAACTTCTCGGATGACGGTGGAAAGACCGTTCGTAACGCGACTGTCGGTATTCACGTGGATCATCACGCGATGTGGATCGATCCAAATGACGGAGCTCACTTTGTCGTTGGCGACGACGGTGGCATCTCGCAGACGTGGGACCGCGGCGGCAACTACGATTTCATCAATACGTTGCCGATCGCGCAGCTCTACGCAGTGAGCTACGATATGGGAGTACCGTATCGTGTCTGCGGCGGATTGCAGGACAACGGCTCATGGTGTGGCCCGAGCCGTCGCAAGCAGGGTTCAATCACGAACGCGATGTGGTTTGTGGTTGGTGGCGGCGACGGATTCTACACTGCACAGGATCCGACCGATCCAAATACGATTTATGCAGAGTCTCAGGGTGGTGCAGTTGGCCGGTTGAACTACGCTACGGGTACCCGCAGCCAGATTCGCAAGCCATCGTATCGCGAGAATTATCTTGCTTTCGAAGACTCGATGGTCGTCACGCGCGGCGATACTACTCGCCCCGAAACGCCAGCGATGAAGCGCAGGCTCGCCGAGCTTCAAGCGCAGCAGCGCGCAGACTCGATCGAGACTGACATGCGCTTCAATTGGGAAAGCCCGTACTTCATATCGCCGCACGCGTCATCCACGATTTACATGGGCGGCAATCGCGTTCTCAAGTCGCTCGATCGCGGCGATCACATGTTCCCTATCTCGCCAGATCTTTCGACCAGGGACACGACCAAGATCAAGATTAGTACGACAACGACGGGGGGCATCACTACTGACGCCACCGGTGCTGAAACCTATGGCACCATCACGAGTCTGGCGGAGTCTCCGATTCGTGCAGGCCTGCTGTACGCGGGTACCGATGACGGCAACGTCTGGCTGACACGCAACGACGGCGCAACGTGGGAAAATCTTACTGGTCGTTTCACCGGAGTTCCGAAAGGTACGGAAGTCAGCCGCATAGAGCCGTCAGCATTCGACTCGGCGACATTCTATATCACGTTCGATAATCACGAGCGGAACGACTTCACGCCGTATGTCTATGTGACTACTGATTACGGCAAGACATTCCGCTCGATCGCGAACAACATCCCTACCGATGCGCCGAACTGGGTGCGCGTTATCCGCGAGGATCCCGTCAACCGCGACCTGCTGTTCCTCGGAACGGACGTTGCAGCGTACGTATCGATGGATCGTGGTGCACACTGGCAGCGATTCATGACCGGGATGCCAACGGTGCCTGTTTATGATCTCAAGATTCAACCGCGCGATCACGAGCTGATTGCAGGTACGCACGGGCGAAGTGTCTGGATCGTGGACATCGCCCCGCTTGAGCAGATGAAGGACGCAGACGCCCGTGGTACTGGCACACACTTCTTTGCGCCGTCGACCGCTTTCCAGTGGGGAGAGCCGCCGGTTGAAGGACAGGAGACAGGGCACAAGCTCTTCGAGGGGACGAGCGTTCCTTACGGTGCGCAGTTCACGTATCGTCTGGCGCCCGGCACGCGCGACACGGTCAAGTTCACAGTAACGAATGCGGCGGGTGACACTCTCGCAACTGTGGACGGCGCACGTGCATCTCGCACGGCTATCAACCGTGTGTACTGGGATTTCCGCACACGTTCCGCTCCAGTGCCGCTATCACCAGCGCAACGGCGTGATAGCGTTCGTTACGTCGCCCGCGTCGACTTTGTAATCGACTCGATGACGAAGGCGGGCGGGAATGCAGCGTCGCTTGCACGGATCAAGGAGCAGCTGCTCGGAGCCGGTGGCGGCCGCGGCGGGTTTGGGTTCGGTCGGCCGGCGTCGACGGGTGAATTTATGGCGCGGCCTGGTGAGTCGCCGCTGCCCCGTGGTGCTGGAGCAGCGGGTGGTGCGGCCGGAGTTGGTCGCGCTGGCGGGCGAGGCGCCGGCGGCGCCGCGGGTGGCGCTGGCGCGGCAGGTCCGATTGATCAGACGCTGTTGCGCGAGATCTCGCAGCTTGTCCGTATCCCGGGTAGCAGCTACCCATCGTTTGGTCGGGGGGGCGGCGGCGGTGGTCGTGGTGCCGCAGCACTGGCCGGTACGGGCGACTACCTGGTAACAATGACGGTAGGCAGCCACGTCGAGCGACAGACCGTGCACGTACAGCGGATGCCGGGCCTGGACGACGATACCAACGGCGGCTTCTTCAGCGAGGAGAAGGACGACGACGGCAATCCCTAGGACTCGCGGTTAGGGTCCGCACGGACTACGAGAGGGAGGGGCCGGCCCCGGGCCGGAGCCCCTCCCTCGATTCCGGATGTTGGGTCTTGCGCATTCCAGCCAGGCGCATAAATTATTAAGTGCGACGCGTGCATTCGTGTACGACAAGTTCCCATACATCTTGGAGCCTGGTATTGCAGGCTCCTTTTTGGTGTCCGGCGTTGCAATCAGACGAAAGTCTGATCCGGGCAAGGATTCCCCTCGTGAGGGCGCATTTCACGAACACTACTCATGGTCGATTGGCATACCCTTCCCGACCAAAACAAGCAAAGGAAAACGCATGCGTACGACCGGTACTGTAAAGTGGTTCAACGACGCGAAGGGCTTCGGTTTCATCACGCCCGAGAATGGTACGAAGGACTGCTTCGTTCATCATTCAGCGATTGGTGGATCCGGCTTCAAGACTCTCGCTGAAGGCGAGCGCGTCGAGTTCGAGATCGTGCAGGGTCAGAAGGGCCCCGCGGCCGAGAACGTAACGAAGATCGGCTAGTAGTTCGAGCCACTTTTCGATAGAAAGGCCAGATCGCATTGCGGTCTGGCCTTTCTTGTTTCTGTGCGATTACTATCGGCATCCCGCCGAAAGTCGTTGCACCGCCGGGCGATCCATTCGGGATCGACCCGCAGTGAACGGAACTACCAAAAACGGATTAATCAAACATGTCCAATTCCAGACTACTGATAGCGCTTGCGTCCATTGCTGCGCTAGGCGCGTGTTCGCAATCGGCCAGATCTGCCGGTAGCGCCGCGACGACTGTTACGACTACTGCGCACGCGATTGTGAACGATTCGACGGGCAAGCAGCTCGCGACGGCTACTTTCACGCAGGATAGCACGGGCAGCGTGCATGTTGAAGTGCATGCTCAGGGCCTTACGCCCGGCGAACACGGCGTGCACTTCCACGCGGTCGGAACTTGCACGGCGCCGACATTTGCGTCCGCCGGCGGTCACTTCAACCCCGATTCCACGAAGCATCACGGTTTGAACAATCCGGCTGGGCCACACGCCGGCGACCTTCCAAACATGCTGGTCGATTCTACGGGTAAGGCAGATTACACAGCTGTGACGAGCACGGTGTCGCTCACGCCGGGCGCGAAGAGTCTCCTTGATACCGATGGCAGTGCGCTTGTCATCCACGCGACAGCAGACGACAACATGAGCGATCCGGCGGGCAACGCCGGCGGACGGATCGGTTGCGGTGTCATCCAGTCGGGACCAGCTTCCGCCTGATACCGAGGTCGTCAGTGATCCGGGCGTGCCGGGTCGAGTAAGGAAGGCGGCGGTGCCAGGTGGCGCAGCCGCCTTCTTCGCATCTGAATCGTTGCGATAGTAGCGGGAGACAAGCAAATCCCTAAGATTGTATAAGAGATCAGAAGTAACCCGTACCATGAACCTATCGACATGAAGATCACACTACTGGCGTCAGCCTCGATCGCCCTGCTGATGTTTGCAGCATCCGCCCCAAGTGCCTCGGCGCAACGCGACAGCGCTCGAGTCTTTACCCACGCGGACACGCTCCGTGGCAGTAACACTCCCGAGCGCGCATGGTGGGACGNGACGTTTTACGACCTTCACGTCANGGTCAATCCGTCGGACAGCAGCATCAGCGGACGCAATGGCATCACGTACCGCGTGCTGCACCCAGCGCGCGAGATGCAGATCGATCTACAGGTGCCGCTCGAAGTTGATAGCATGGTGCAGGATGGGAAAACACTCACATACCGGCGTGATGGCAATGCGTTCTTCACTACACTCCGCACGCCGCAGAAAGTTGGAAGCAGCCGAACGGTGACGGTCTATTACCACGGAAGACCACGCGTTGCAAAACGAGCTCCGTGGGACGGCGGATTCGTATGGGCGCGCGACACCGCTGGAAATGACTGGATTGCGACAGCCGTGGAGGGATTGGGCGCGAGCGCATTCTGGCCGAACAAGGATCTCGAATCCGATGAGCCCGACAGTCAGCGAATCGCCATCACGGTTCCATCGAGCCTGATAGACGTATCAAACGGGAGATTGCGCAGCACAACGCAAAATCCCGACGGCACAACGACTTATGAGTGGTTCGTACAGAATCCGATCAATAACTACGACGTCGAGATCAATGCGGGCAAGTACGCGCACTTCGGCGACACGTACAAGGGAGAGGATGGCATACTCACTCTGGACTTCTGGCCGCTTGCTTACAACCTCGACAAGGCGAAAAAACAGTTCCAGCAAGCCAAGCCGATGCTTGCTTGCTTTGAACACTGGTTCGGGCCGTATCCCTGGTACAAGGATGGGTACAAGCTCATCGAGGCGCCTCACCTCGGCATGGAGCACCAGAGTGGTGTGGCGTACGGCAATCATTATGAGAACGGTTACCTGGGGCGGGACCTGTCCGGGACGGGCTGGGGGTTGAAATGGGACTTCATCATCGTGCACGAAAGCGCGCACGAGTGGTGGGGTAACAGCCTGACTGCCAAGGACCACGCCGACATGTGGATTCACGAGAGCTTCGCGAATTACGCGGAGAATCTTTACACGGAGTGTCAGGACGGAAAGGCGGCTGGCGCTGCGTATGTGATCGGAACGCGCAAGCTGATCCGCAACGACAAGCCCATCGTCGGACACTTCAATGTGAATGACGAGGGTTCTGGCGACATGTACTACAAGGGTGGCAACATGCTCCATACGATTCGGCAGATCGTCAACAACGACGAAAAGTGGCGCGGCATACTGCGCGGCCTTCAGAAGACTTTCCGGCATCAGGTTGTGAGCGGCAAGCAGGTCGAGGACTACATCAGCAGCAAGGCTGGAATCGACCTGAGCAAGGTGTTCCAGGAATATCTCAATACGACGATGGTCCCGACGCTGGAGTATCGCATCAAGGGGAACGCCCTCAGCTATCGCTGGTCCAACGTGGTGCCCGGTTTTGCCATGCCGGTGCGGGTCTCACTGACGGACGGGGCGACGGCGTTCATCAAGCCGACGGAGACGTGGAAGACCGCGCAATTGAAACTCGGTTCCAACGACACGTTTCACGTGGACGAAAATTTCTACGTGAATGCCAGAAACATGGATCAGCCGGTGTCGACGCCGTAATCGGCGATTTGCGGCTTTAATTCACGTCAATAAAAAGCGGGGTTGAGGAGATATCTCTTCAACCCCGCCGGTAGTTTTTACGAGAGCGACGGAATGAAGAATGGTTGAACAATCGCCACAACCGCGCTTGCGGTCAGAGGCTCGTCAAATGCCTCGGTGGCCGCTGCAGTGACGTCAATTCCGGAAGGAAGATTCGGTAGTGCCGTGACGTTGATGCCGCCCTGCATCACGTTGTCCTCGCCAGCGTAAATCAGGCCGAGCGCAGTGACGGCACCTGCTGCTGGATTTGAAACGTTGCCAGCGCCGGCAGCGCCCGCACCACCGCCCGTGATCGTACCACTGTACTTCACAGACGTCGCGCCAGTCATGCGCCGGAGTCTGCGGATCTTCGAAGCGTGGCGCGCTTCTACAGAATGAATGCGAAGGGCCGCTTCAAGTACGGCCGGATTGCTCATGAGGTTCGGTGCCTGTCCCTTGTATGCGCGGACACCTGTGTCTTCGGCGCCTTGTGCAACCAGCAGGAGGAAATTCACATCCAGCGTTGCCTGGGCGAAAGGTCCGGTTCCAGTTCCGCGACCGCCAGTGAAATCGAAGCTGGTTCCATCAAGGCGGAGTGAGTTCACAGCACCATTCGCTGTGAGAAACGCGACGTGCTCGACTTCGTGCTTCTGGATCTGCTGAATCGAGGGGATTGCCGCGGCCGGAACCATTGCGCGAACCGCTGCGAACGCCGCGTTCTGTGCTGGTACTGCGCTTATGCCAAGGACGGCCTTGTAGAATTCATTTTCGAAAATTTCGAGCTTCAGTGCGAAATCGATTACGGCCTGAACGCTCGTTGGAGTGCTCTGGCCGAATGCCTCGCGGCTGAGTGCTGCAAATGCGATGGGAGCCGACATCATCGCAAGTCCGGCCGCGACGGACGATCCTACCGCGGCTCCTTTCAGAATTGCCTCTCGACGTGAGACGAGGCGTTGAGTGATATCGGGCTCTACGTTACCCAATATCGTTTGATTGCGGTCCATTTATCTGTATTCTCCGGTGAACAGCGTTGGATTGAAGTTGTTGTGGCGTATCATGGAGTCGGTGACGGTGGGCCAGCGTCTGGCGTCGCCGTACCTGATGGTGACGCGGAGATGCTGACCATGGTCGTGAGGAGTCCCGTGCTACCAACGCGTGACAACACGCTGCTTGGCTCGAGCTTGACGTCGAGTCCTGCGGTTGCACCTGTTGAGGCAACGACGTCGTCACCCGCGAAGCGAGTTCCGGTTGCATCGCCGCCGCTCACGCCTGCTGCGTCGCGAATGTCGCGGATGGCTGCAGCGTGGCGCGCTTCCACAGACACGATCTTGCCGGCTAGTGTGAGATAGTCAGCGCTCTTCAGGTACTTTCCGGCGCCGTTGTATGCAGACACGCCGAGATCTTCGAATGTCTCCGCGTTCTTCAGGATTACTGCGCCGCTAGTAAGTGTGGAGGCGACGGCTGTCGAGTTGAAGGCAAGGCTACCGATCGCACCCGCGCCTAGCGCCGCCTTGAAGAATTCTCGATGGATGACCTCGTGATTGCGCAAGTCATTCATTACTTCCTGCTGCTCTGCGTTGAGCGAGCCGAAGGCAGCTGAGCCGACGACTGCAGTGTAGAACGCAGCCTCCAGTTGCTCGAGGGCGTACGCGTAATTCAGAATCCCGATGTCGGTACTCAAGTCGAGCGCCGCAGCGCCGCCGGATCCACCGGTGCCGGGTGCCGTGACCGGTGTGTAACTGTCGCACGCTTCAAACAGGGTGGGGGCGAGCACGAGGGTGCCACCTACCCCCAGCAGCTTGAGGAAGCTTCGTCGACTCGACGGCTTCCAGAACTGTTCGGTAGCGCTGACCACGAAAGTCCTGCCTTTATCAGACATACGTCTCTCCAACCGGCCGGTTGCTACACGCGTTCGCGCCGGACAAAAACGCGTGATCGTGGTATCTGCTCCTCCTTCCGACACATCGTCCGGACGACTGACCGATCCGATGGAGCTGGGTAGAGGCCGAATCCTGTTCCCGATAGAAGCCATTTGGATCCTGGCGATTCCCACGACGGCATCTATTGCAGACTCCGAGCCAAACTGCTCATGAATCATGTAACAGACTGTCTGATATTACGCCTTTGCTGCTAAAATCTGATTCAGACTTGCGAAAAATAGTTAGTTTGTTGGAGTTCATTAGACGCCGGGCGAGTCTGACCGGTCTGACGCTAACCCGTTGGAGGCAAGCGTCGCGGAGCTGTTCGACCTGGTCTTGTCCCTCGCAGACCCGTGCTCCCGCCGGAATTGGGTGCCACCTGGCTCCGGGTGCTAGCTTCCTTTGGATTCAGATAGCTCACCCGTCCGGGGACCCGGTTTGCCAGATAGCGTCGAGGAGTTAGTAGAAGTCCTTCGCAGTCGAGTCCTTCGAGGCCTCGAATCTGGAACGCTGGGCGGTGGAGACCGCCTCCCGAGCGGTCGTGAGCTGGCTGCGGAATTCGGAGTGGACCACCGGGTAGTTCTCACTGCGTACCGCGTTCTTGCCGACGAACGGTTGATCGATATGCGGCAGCGTGGCGGCGTGTACGTCGCCGAGCGACACGGGAGCAATGGCGTTCCACCGATCCCGGAATCGTGGGTTGCAGATGTGCTGTTGGAAGGGCTCGCGAGAGAGATACCCGCGCCCGACCTGCACGAATGGTTGAGGCGCTGTACCGAGACGCTTCGACTACGAGCAGTTGTTGTTGCGTCCACGTCCGATCAGTGCCATGGTCTCTGTCGCGAGCTCACAGATGACTTCGGTCTCGAAGCCGAGGGTTTGCTGGCGTCGGAGATTGTTGGGGATCGGATGCCGCTTCCTCTCAAGCGTGCGGACCTCATTGTAACCACAGAGGCGCACGAAAAGCGTATGCTTGCTGTGGGCGCGGAGCTGAAGAAGCCGGTACAGCTTATTGAGGTTCGTCCGGATCTCATTGTCGGCGAATGGTCGCTGCTGCTTCGGAAGCCGGTCTATGTAGTAGTAGCTTCGGAAGAGTTCGGCGCGATGATCAGGTCATTTTTTGCCGATGTGAAGGGAGTCGAGAATATCAACATCGTAGTGCTTGGACGACACGATGTATCGTCGATTCCGATGGATGCGCCGACATACATAACGCAGAGCGTGCGCGCGAGTCTGGCTGGTGTACGAATCCCTGGACGGATTTTACCGGCGATGCGTACGATCTCGACGCAGTCGGCGCGTCAGATTTTCCGCTTCATCGTAAGCTCGAATGTCGAGGCGATGACGAGGATCGCTCGGTAAGCTGAGCGTGAAGTGAATTGATCAGCTAGTCATGCGGCGCTGTGCCGGACGGCCGGGAGGCGAGCCAGGACGAGATGCAGCGCGAGGTGATTTCAAGAACCGCCAGCTCAGTCTCCGGGAGGATCCTTGGCCGGACGTCGTAGTGGCAGAGGGTTCCGAAAACCCGGCCGTCGGAACTTCGGACAGGGACACCAGCGTATGAAACGACAGCGTCGCGGGCAGGGTGTGCGGCCAGCCGTCGATCGGTCGGCGCGTCCTCGGCGACGAATGGAGCTCGTGTAGCGGCGACGATGCTACAGTACGTGCTGTCGAGTGGAACCGCCTCGCCGCCGAGTGAGAGGGTGGGATTCTCGCGATCGAAGAGGTAGAGATTGCGGAGAGTGGGCGGATCGACGCGGTAGACCCCGGTGAACCTGAAGCGGGTGCGGGAGTTCAGCATCGCGAGGGCTTCGTCCATCCCCGATGAGTCCAGCGTGGTGCGGAACGCGGTCTCGATATCTGCGAGCGTGTCGGCTGACGTGTTGATCTCTGGCAAGGTGGCGTCGGTCGAGGTCATTGAGCGTGGGTCATGGGTGCGTACCTAGCAATGGGTGCGCCAGAAATCGAGCGGTGCAGCGATTGCGAGTAGAGTGTTGGCCGTGGTTGGTCTCGGGTCCACGGAAAGACGGGGTGGGAAGCGAGCAACCTGGGTGTGTCGGCTGTATGGGTTCATGATCTCCGTGAGTCGGGGCGGCTGAGCCGGAGGTCAGAGAAACCCGCTGGGCATCATATGTTTGCTCTTGCGGTTTTGTGCCCGGATATTATATCCGTACTTAACGGATATTGTATCCAAAATTAATATTGCCAGCCCGATTGACTGGGGCGGTGGTGGTTCTGACACCTGGAGAAGCCCGTACCGGGCTATGGCAATACCGGCAGCAGTTTGGGCCGACGGCACGTGGTGCAGTCAGCTCAGTGGTAGTTGTAGGCTATGCAAGTCCACGATGTGTACGTCTGTCTGCCCCCATCTGGAGGTCCCATGAAGCGATTGCTAGTTGCTGTTGCTACGCTCGCCGGATCGATGTTCGCACTCCCCGCGCTCTCTCAGGCGCAATCAGCCACCATATCAGGTCGAGTCACGGCTGAAACAGGCGAGGCGATTCCCGCGGTTACCGTATCGGTCCCCACACTCAGCGTGGGAGGGATCACCGACGAGACGGGTCGTTATTCGTTCGTCATTCCCGCTGCCCGACTTACCGGTGGCCAGATTACGGTCGTCGTCCGACGAATCGGATACGGCTCGAAGAGTCTTGCTGTCACCCCTCATGTCGGTGCTACTACCAGCGCCGACTTTGTGCTATCCGCGCTGATCAACCGACTCGAGGGCGTAGTTACTACCGCGCTCGGCGTGCAGCGCGAGAAAAGCCAACTCGGTACGGCGCAGCAGGAAATTTCTGCGAAGGATCTGAACAACGCGCCGGCCCAGAACTTTGTGGATCAGCTTGCCGGCAAGGTCTCCGGCATGAGCGTGACGAGTTCTGGAACACCGGGTGCATCGACGAAGATCACGATTCGTGGATCGAACTCGATCAACGGTGATAACAATCCGTTGTTCGTTGTTGACGGAGTGCCAGTGTCGAGCGACGATCGCGGCGGTTCGTTCAACGTCGGGTCTCTGTCGAACTCCGCGTCAGCCGGCCTCGATCTTGGTAGCGTGATCAACGACATCAACCCGGAAGACATCGCATCCGTATCGGTGCTCAAGGGACCGAATGCCGCAGCGCTCTATGGATCGCGCGCAGCGAACGGCGTCATCGTGATCACTACGAAGCACGGCGCGAACAGTGACTCAAAACTCCGCACATCGCTGACATCGACATACACATGGGACAGTCCATCAATCTACATGGACTGGCAGAACCTTTACGGACAGGGCTCCGGCGGAAACTTCGCATACGTCAATGGCGCCGGCGGCGGCATCAACGACGGTTACGATCAGAGCTACGGTCCACGCATGAACGGTCAGCTCATTCCGCAGTTCGATAGCCCGGTAGTGAATGGAGTACGTCAGGCGACGCCTTTCATTCCTCATCCGAACAACGCCGACAGCTTCTTTCAGACNGGACACAATATTGCCAACACATTCGCTGTCTCAGGTGGAACGGACGCCGCGAACGGTCGGCTATCCATCGGCAACAGCAACGTCCAGGGTGTCATACCCAACAATACATTCCGGACGCTGACGACCGCGCTGGCTGGGAATTTCAGGATTGGAAGCAAGCTCAGCACGTCCGGATCATTCCAGTACGTGCAGGCGACTGCTCACAACAGGCCAGGTCAGGGCTACAACACTGGCATCCTGGAGCAGTTCATCTGGTTCGGTCGCCAGGTTGACATGAGTGAACTCAAGGCTAAGCAGTACGATGCAAACGGCAATCTGTACAACTGGAACACCAACTTTCACAACAATCCATACTGGTTGCAGTACGACAATCCGGAGTACGATATACGCAACCGATTGATCGGTAGTGCCAGTGGCACGTACACGATCAACAACTGGCTCTCGGCGACGCTGCGAGGCGGTCAGGATTACTACAACTGGGACATCAATCGCGACTTTGCGGCTGGGAACATCCAGTACTCGGACCCGAACTTCGCGGGTGCGTTCTCCGCCGCGAATCAGACCAATACAGAAAGCAACGTCGACCTGCTTTTGAACGCCAACAAGTCTTTTACTGACCGCTTGACGTTCAACGGACTGCTGGGCGGTACGCTCCGCCGGAACACCTTTGGCAGCTCCAATATTGCGACCAGTGGAATCTCGGTGCCGGGGATCTACAACGTATCCAACGCCGGCATCACTCCTACTTTGCAGCAGTTCGCGTCCGACCGCCGCGTAAACAGCGTTTACGAATCTGGCGCATTGACGTGGAACAACTGGTGGACAGTCGAAGCGACAGGGCGTACCGACTGGTCTTCGACGCTACCAATCGGCTCCAACTCGTACTTCTATCCTGGCGTCAATACGTCGATGGTTCTTACGAACGCAATGCCGTCGCTCAAATCGAAAGTGCTCTCGTATGCGAAGCTCCGCGGCGCTATTGCGAGAGTAGGTAGCGATGCGTCACCATACCAGCTCCAGACTGTATTCCAGGGGTCGTCCACGAAGTTCGGTTCGTTGCCGCAGTTCTCATTGTCTGACAACCTGGCCAACGCGAATCTCAAGCCCGAGCAGACGACCAGCTCCGAGGTCGGCGCGGAACTCGCATTCTTCGATAGTCGCGTTACACTGGATGCGAGCTACTATGACAAGGAAACCAAGAACCAGATCCTCAATCTTGTGATTCCACCGACCTCAGGCTACTCCACACAGGCGATCAACGCTGGCCAGATTTCGAACAAGGGATTTGAAGCTACGATCGGTGCCAACGTCCTGAAGTCAGAAAAGGGAATTAATTGGACGAGCACTTTCAACTACGCGAAGAACAAGAGCCGAGTCGTATCGCTCACGCCCGGTCTCTCGACGGTCGTCCTCGGAACTCAGCGTAGCGCATCTGTGACCGCGACTGTGGGTCAACCGTATGGTGAGCTGACTGGATATACATTCCTGCGNGATTCGAACGGAAACCTGCTCACTCAGAATGGCATGCCGATTCGTGGACCGCTGGCAGTGCTTGGAAACGTCAACCCCGATTGGGTTGGTGGCTGGAACAACGAATTCAAGCTGGGTCGCGTAACGGCGAGCTTCCTTCTCAGCTTCCATGAGGGCGGCAAGTTCTTCAGCAACACGAACATGATGTGCGATCAGAGCGGAATGTGCGCGAATACGCTCAAAGGTCGTGAAGTGGACTGGAACAACCCCGGTATCGTTGTGAAGGGAATCGACCAGACCACGAAGCAGGCAAATACGATCAACGTGACGTCAGAGCAGTACTTCCAGTCGCTCTGGTTGATCAATCAGGCGTACACGTACGATGACAGCTACGTCAAGCTCCGCGAACTGCGGATCGGCTATGACCTGCCGTCGCGTTTTGCGCAGCGCTTCAACTCGCACTCGATGAACCTCTCCCTGGTCGGCCGGAATCTCTGGACCCACACGAACGTCCCGAATATCGACCCGGAGTTCACGTACAACACTGGAAATGCCCAGGGATTGGAATTTGCACCTATGCCAACGACTCGAAGCATCGGACTCACCCTGCAGGTCACTCCATAAACCCCAACCGCATACCGAGGAGAGATCAATGACAAAGACTTGGCTTCGCGGCCTTACGGGGCTCGCGCTGATGGCAGGCGCAGTGGCGTGCAACACTGACAACATTACGACTGCAAACCGAAATCCGAACAATCCGACCAGCGCACCAGCCGGCGCACTGTTCACGAACGCTACTGCATCTGCAGTCAGGCGCTGGGTCGGCTTCGGTGGAGCTGCAATCATTGCGCAGCAGCTCGCTAACACGACTTACCCGACGGCTGACTCCTACATCAGCCTGCAGGCAGACGGAACATCCGGAACGTTCAACGCTCCGTATACCGGGGATCTGCAGGATCTTCGGCAGGTTATCTCGAAGGGCAGGGCGTCCGGCGATGCTGGTGTGTACGGACCGGCGATGGTACTGCAGACGTGGGATTTCAGTTACCTCACCGACCAGTGGGGCGACGTTCCGTACTCGCAGGCGCTCAAGGCAGATTCCAGTGTTGCGACTCCGCAGTACGACGCGCAGAAGGACATTTATGCTGGATTCTTCGTCACACTCAAGGCTGCCGCGGATGCAATGGCTGCGCAGGCTCCAGGCGCTCCGGGTCTTGGCGGATCCGACCCGATCTACAGTGGTAGCCTCGATAAATGGCGTCGTTTCGACAACTCGCTGCGTGCACGTTACGCGTTGCGCTTGATCAACGTCGATCCGACGACTGCGAATGCACAACTGCAGGCTGCATTCAGCGATGCAGGCGGCGTGTTTCAGTCCAATGCGGACAACGCGAAGCTCGTATGGCCGGGTGACGGCGTCAATGACAATCCGTTCTCTGTTACTTTGAAGACGCGTGACGATGCGCGCCTTGCGCGGACCATGACGTCGCTGATGACCAACGACCCTCGCCTCAAGGTTTATGGTCAGCCTGTCGTCGATTCCTCCGTGTATTCCGGAGGATACGGTGGAATGCCGTCGGCGCTCAATCAGGATTCGGCCAACGTCTGGTACCGCAAGGCGTCGCGACCGGGCGCGATATTCTATCCGGGCGTGACATCGTACGGTACGTTCGGCACGGCGGCAGGCGCCAAGACGCCATCATACCTCATGACGTATGCGGAGTTGCTCTTCATCAAGGCTGAGGCAGCAGAGCGTGGCCTCGGCGGCTTGTCGGCTGGAGAAGCAGCGGCGGACTACAACAACGCCATCCGCGCGTCGATGGATCAGTGGGGAGTTACCGACGCAGCCGCGATCAGTGCATTCCTTGCGAGTCCTGCGGTTGCGTACAAGGGCGGAACTGATGGTCTCAAGCAGATAGCAACGCAGAAATGGATTGCGCTCTTCTCTGATGACGCACAGGCGTGGGCGGAGTGGCGCCGTACATGTCAGCCGAGTAATGTGATTCCTGGTCCCGCCACAATCGTTCCGTACATTCCGCGACGGTACTACTACTCCACAACCGAAGCATCAGTGAATGCCGCCAACCTGAACGCCGCGATTGCGCGTCAGGGACCAGACAATTTCGGTACCCGGATATACTGGGATACCAAGCCGACGGCCGCACCGACGTGCCAGTAGCCGGTACCTGAAGGAACAGGCAAAAGAATAACGCCGGCAGCTCATCGAGCTGCCGGCGTATTCTTTATGCGTATGCCTGGCGTCGGTGCAGGCATTCGCGCGTCAGTGCATTACCGCTGTGCGACTGCGCCAGTACCATCGCAGCCGCTGTTCCGCTGCGACTGCGGTAGTGGGAGCGGCTTCAGCCCGGCGGATCTTAGCGTCGCATTGAGCTCTGGTATCGGTCCCGCCAGCAACCGGTTGAATTCCGAGAATGCTGTGCCCAGATCGCGGCAGCTGAGTTCGGTGGTGCTCAGATTATTCGCCGTCGGTGTGAGGTCACCAAAGTCGGCGTCTTCGAGTTGTCGAGTGAGGTCCCGGTTAGCGATACCAAAACTGCTATCGGCAAGTGTGGTGAGTTGCTTGTCGAGCGCGCGGAGGCTTCCAGGCAAGCCGGCCGTGCTACTTCCGTTCGCGATGTGGGTTGCGTTTTCAGCGATCACGGTGCGCATCGAATCGATCTGAATGAATGCGAGATAACTCGCGTTCATCCCCGCTGTCATCCGTTGCTCGTTCTTCAATTGTGCGGCAAGTCCGCTCGCCGGGACATCGACGCGTGGGTCATTTACGAGTGTAAGTGGCTGCTTGTACGTGTGTCCGTCAACTGTCAGCGAGATTTCGTAGCGGCCCGGAATCGCAATTGGCCCTGGCGGCTGGACGCGCGGCGTATGCCCCTTCACGGCGTGCCAAGTGAGTGTGTATTCGGAGTAGGTGAGCAGTCCACCGTAATACCCATATGGAAGCATCTTCGGATCTGGATAGCGGAGATCCCAGAGTACACGATGCAGTCCAGCTGTGGTTGGCAGTCCTTCTGGCGGGGCGAACCAGTACATCGGCACGTTTGGCATCAGCGCCGGAGGCGGTGCAACGTTGGTGTATTCGCGAACGAGATTCCCGTTGGAGTCGTGAATCGAGAGCGTAATCGCGCCAGTCGTTGCATTCGCAAGATTATAGTAGATGATCGCACCCTCGGGCGCATTCTCGCCGGCTGGTACTTCGGGCGGTCGGGGTGTGTCCTGATCGTTATCCCAGCGAACGCGATAGGTAAGCTCGGGCGGGTAAAGGTGCGCAGCAGGCGCTGCCGCTACGGCGGCGCGTGCGTGACGGAGCGGGGTGACATCATCCATTACCCAGAAGCCGCGGCCGTACGTCGAGATAGCGACATCGTTCTTGTGGATGACGATATCGCTGACAACAGTAGTGGGGAGGTTCAGCTGCAGCGACTGCCAGTGATCCCCCTTATCGAATGAGACCCACGCGCCGTTGACTGTTCCTGCGTAGAGCAAGTCTGGCGAAACGGGGTCTTCCCGCACGACGCGCACGAGCCCATCGTCGGGCAAACCGTCGACGATCTTTGTCCAGTGCTTGCCAAAGTCTGAAGTTCTGTAGATGTAAGGGTGCGAATCGCCTGCTGCATTCACTGCGGCGTATGCCACCGCGGCATTGGAGTGTGATGCATCTATTGCAGCTACCCCGCCGCGAACCGGCAGTCCGGGCGGTGTGACGTTGCTCCAGCTCTTGCCGCCATCACGCGTGAGCTGGATCAGCCCATTGTTTGTGCCGGCCCAGATCTGGCCGTTGCTCACACCGGATACCGATATGGTCTGAATGAATGCGTCGTAGCGCCGGAAAGTCAGCGACGATCGATCCGTCTTTGTCACCTCGCCGCCGGCCGTGAGGTCCGGACTGATGTGGCTCCACGTACGCGCGCCATCGGTCGAAGCCATAAGGTATTGCGCGGCCATGTACATCAGATGCGGATGCTGCGGGGAGAAAGCCAGCGGCGGGAGACCGCCAAACCGATCCTTTGCCGTGGGCGTGTACAGCACGCCGACCTGACCGGTTGTTCGGTCGTACCGTCGGAGAACGTGATACCAGCCCTGCGTCCAGATCCACCGTGGATTGACGGGATCCGTGACGATCGCGCCGCGCTCGAAGCCGCCGACGGCATACCAATCATTCTCGCGAATGCGGCCGTAATCACTCTGGCTCAGTACGCACGCAGTGCCACTGTCCTGCTGCGATCCGCACACGCGATATGGGAAATCGCCGTCGATCGACACGTTGTAGAACTGTCCGTTGGGAAGATTGAACCACGGCGTCCATGTCTTGCCGGAATCCACGCTGATCGTCGGGCCCTGGTCCGCACCGATGATCATGCGTGCGGGGTTTTCGGGATCTATCCACATGTGACGCTCGTCGTCGCCGCCGGGACCTCCCTTGAACGACGCGAAAGTGTGTGCGCCATCAACTGAGCGATACACGGAAGTTCCCATGAGATACACGACATCCGGATTCTTTGGATCTACGTAGATGCTTCCGCCTGCGCTCCCAATCTCCTTGGTGCCGAGGCTCCATGTCGCGCCCCCGTCGTCGGAACGATATATCCCGCCCGCGTCTCGTCCGGCGCCTCGTGACTCGACGTAAACGCGCTGACCGTGAGTTCCCGAGGCGACGGCGATTTCGAAGCCGGATTGGCCGGGTGGAAGTCCGGTGCCGGGGAGAGCTGTCCAGGTCGCACCTTCGTCGCTCGACTTGAAAAGGCCGGATCCGAGTGAAGCGAGTCGGTCAATTTCGGCGCGCGTCACACCGTTGGTGCTGCGCTGGAACGATGCGTAGATGATCGACGGGTTCGTCGCATCGAATGTCATCGCTTTCACCCCGCTGTACGCATCGACGTACAGAACCTTGGTCCACGTGGTCCCTCCATCGCTAGTCCTGTAGACACCCCTGGCAGTGTTGGCGCGGCCACCCGACAGTGCAGCGCCGAATGAGCCCACGAGGACCAAGTCCGCATTCCTGGGGTCCACAATGATGGCGTCGATGTAGCGCGTGTCTTCGAGGCCGATATTTTTCCAGCTTTTTCCGGCGTCGGTCGATTTGTAGACGCCTTTTCCGGNCGTGAACGACCAGCCTGAAGCATCGCCTGTCCCGGCGTATACGACGCTGGGACTGGATGGTGCCACNGCAATCGCCCCGACCGAAGGAACGTGCATTTCATCGAACACAGGNTCCCATACNGTGCCAGCGCTGGAGGTCTTCCAGACGCCGCCTTCGGGGGTCGCCGCGTAATAGGTAGTCGGATCGCCGGGGACTCCTGCGACCGCAGCGATGTAGCCCGATCGATACGGGCCGATTGAACGCCAGCGAAGTCCGGTCAGATAGTCTGGTGCGACGCTCTGTGCCGCCAGCGGCGTGAAGGCGCCGGCCATCAGCGCTCCAGCAACAATGAGAAGACGCGGCGTGCAAGTCGAACGGTGACGCCCGAAACAGCGCCCAAAGCCACTCATGAGAACCTCCGGGCGCAAAATGCGCCACGCGTATATGGGTGTCCAGCATTCTGGTCGTCCGTGCGCCACCCGCCCCGTGGGGTCACCACGGGAGAAACTCGCCAGCGGGGCCTTCCGGCCGCGTGTATCAGGTCGTATTGTATACAGTATACGAAGATATGGTAAGATGCCGCGACGCGAATTGCCGCGGCCGCGATGTTGGATCGGCCCCCCATGACTTGAGGAGCAACCCGCCATGGAACGCGCTCGTACCACAGCCAGACTCCTTTTCGCCGGATTGATCGCCATCGGGTTGGGTTGCTCAACGTCGAGTGATTCGCGTAATGCCGCGCCCGGAGCGCGCAGTGGACGGTACGCCGATCTGGTATCGCTATTCAACGACTGGCGCCTGTTCGAGCAGCCCAGGATGGTGGATGGCGTGCCGGACTACTCGGTTGCCGCGATGGCGATGCAGCATGCACGGCTGGCTGATTACCGAAATCGCCTTACTGCTCTGGATACCACTGGCTGGACGACGCCGCAACAGGTGGATTACAACATCGTCCGCGCGGAGATGAACGGGCTCGACTTCAATCACCGCGTGCTCAAGCCTTGGGCGCGGAATCCCGCATTCTACGTCTCGTTCTATCCGAGCCGCAGCGATCAGCCAGCGCGCGAGGGGACGGTTCCCGCTGGCGCGATCGAGTTGTGGGAGTGGAGCTTTCCTCTTACACCGGACAGGGCGAACGAACTCGCCGCAAGGCTACGCACGATTCCTGGTTTCCTGACGCAAGCGCGTCGCAACCTCACAGGGAACGCCGGAGACCTCTGGAATTACGGGATTGGAAGCGTTGCCGATCAAAGCGCAGCACTCGCGGCGCTTTCGGCCCGGGTGGCGGCGACGAATCCGAACGTCGATTCCGCAGCGCAGCAGGCGCGTATCGCGACTGATCAGTTTCGGCAATGGTTGGAGCAGCAGGCTCCGTCGCGCACCGGCCCGTCGGGAATTGGTGTAGAGAATTACAACTGGTATTTGCGCAATGTGCAATTGGTACCCTACACGTGGGCGGATGAGGAAGTGCTGATGCGTCGCGAACTGGATCGTTCGCGCGCGGCACTCAAGCTCGAGGAAGATCGAAACCGCAATCTGCCGCAACAGGTTCCGATCGCGGACGCCAACGACTACACCAAGCGGTTCAACAACGCAGTAACGGAATACATGGCCTTCCTGCGCGACCATAAAGTGCTCACCGTGCGCGACTACATGGATCCCGCACTTCGTGCCCGGATGGGCAGTTTCAGCCCGCCAACGAAGCCGCGCGAATTCTTTGACGAAGTCAGCTATCGGGATCCAATCATAATGCTGACGCATGATTATCACTGGTTCGATCTTGCGCGAATGGACGCTGAGCCGCATCCAGACCCTATCCGCACCCACGCCCTTCTCTACAACACGTTCGTAACGCGAACGGAGGGGTTCGCGACAGCGATGGAGGAGATGATGATGCACGAGGGTTTCATCGACTCGCATCCACGATCCAGAGAGCTCATATATATCCTGATCGCAGAGCGGGCCGCACGTGCACTGGGCGATCTGCATCTTCAGAGCAACGACTTCACGATGCAGCAGGCGAAGCAGTTCGCGTCTGACTGGACGCCGCGCGGATGGTTGCGTGTGGATGGTGGGACCGTGAGCGGTGAACAGCATCTTTACTTGCAGCAACCAGCGTATGGGACCAGCTACATCATGGGTAAGATCCAGTTTGATGAGCTGCTGAACGAGCGCGCGCGCCAACTTGGCGATTCATACAGTACGCTCGCATTCATGGATCACTTCAACTCCGTCGGACTGATACCGATGTCACTGATTCGCTGGGAAATGACCGGCAACCCGGATCAGATTATCGCCATGACGCGGACCGACTCGTCACGTGTCCATTAACGCTACACCGAAGAGGATAGCATGGTCGCAGCAGGGCGAATAAGGACACTCAGATTACAGTTGCGGTGGGCTGCCGCTGCTACCGTCGTCATAACGCTGGGCGTGTCTTCGTTGGCGACCGCGCAACCAGTGATTGGTCGCGTTTTTACCGCGGCGGAATTCTCGTCGCGCCGGGCGGCGGTCATGAAATCGATCGGGGATGGCGCGGCGATCATTCAGGGCACGACTGAACGTCCAGGTGAGCAGCCGCTTCGCCAGAGCAACGATTTCTACTACCTCACCGGCGTCATCGAACCACGCGCAATTCTCGTGATCGATGGAAAAAGCAGAAAATCGACGTTATTTCTGAGCCCGACGACCGAACGGCGCGAGAAGTCTATGTTTGGTCCATCGCTCACGCCGGGCGATTCGGCGGAGAGGGATACCGGCATCGAGTCGGTGGTTCCTCGTGCTGACTTCGGCGCGGTCCCGTCTACCATCGGCAAGGACGGCCGAACGATTTTCACTCCGTTCAGGGCAGAAGTGCTCGGGAGCGCGTCACCCAGCGATCCAGTCGCACTTGCTCGCGCGACAAGGAATGACCCCTGGGATGGTCGCGAATCGAGAGAGGAGGCGTTTCAGGCAAAGATGAAAGCCGTGGCACCGAACAGCGAGATCAAGCCACTCGAGCCGATCACGGACTCGATGCGCGCAATCAAGAGTCCGCGCGAGATCAAGGTAATTCACCAGGCAACCCGGATCGCGGGTCTCGGAATCATGGAGGCGATGCGCGATGCGCGGCCTGGTATGCAGGAGTACGAGCTCCAGGCGGACGCGGAGTACACGTTCAAGAAATATGGTTCTTACGGAGCCGCATATTTCGCGTTGATAGCGACGGGTAAGAACACCTATTATACGCATTACCACAAAGACACCGCGGTGCTCCAGGACGGTGACCTCATTCAGTTCGACTACGCGCCAGATTACGACTACTACACGTCCGATGTAACGCGCATCTTTCCCGCCAATGGCAAGTTCACTCCACGTCAGCGTGAGATGTATACCATTTACCTCCGGTTGTACCAGGCGGTAATGACGTCGATCAAACCGTACGTGACTCCCGCAGACATCGCGAAGGATGCAGTGGTGAAGATGGAGGCAATCGTGGCCAATTACAAATTCTCTGATGAGAAGATCAAGACTGCAGCCAACTCCTTCATCGATAACTACCGCGGCAAGACCGTCCGGAGCCTGGGCCACACCGTCGGCATGTCGGTTCACGATGTACCGTATGCGGCGGCCACTCTCCAACCCGGCGAGATATTCACAATTGAGCCGGAGATGCGTGTCGAGGATGAGCACATCGGTTTCAGGCTTGAGGACATGCTCCTGATCACGAAAACCGGGTATATCAACATGTCGGCCTTCGTTCCTATTGAGATTACTGATATCGAGAAGCTCATGGCGCAGCCGGGGCTGAGCAATGCGGCACTCAAGATGTCGGTTGCCAAGTAGCCGCGCAGGGTTCGCATCCTTGGAGGAAACTGGCCGATGAAGAGACTTTCCAGGCGGGAGTTCATGATTGCGACGGGCGTCGCCGGCGCTGCGGCCATGCTACCGCGCCAGCTATTGGCGATGCACAGCGATCTGGTGCGCAGGATTGGTATTGCCGATCTGCCAGGTGTTGCCAGGCCGTTCGACATTGCGAATGTGCGCTTGCTGGCGGGTCAATTCCTGGATGCCACAGAAGTGAACCGGCGGTATCTGCTCGGGCTGGAAGCTGACCGCCTGTTGCACATGTTTCGAATCACAGCCGGTCTGCCATCAAGTGCCGCGCCGCTCGGCGGTTGGGAAGCTCCCGACAACGAGTTGCGCGGCCATTTTGTTGGACATTATCTCTCTGCGTGCGCGCTGATGGGAGCGAGCCGGGGAGACGCGGAGACAAGAAACCGGGGCATTGCAATCGTCGGCGAACTCGCAAAGTGTCAGAAGGCACTTGGGAGTGGGTACCTGAGTGCCTTCCCGGAAGAAGTGTTTGATCGACTTCGCGCGGGGAAGCCAGCGTGGGCGCCGTTCTACACTGTGCACAAGATCATGGCTGGACTGCTCGACACGTACGAGTTGAGTGGCGATCAGCAGTCGTTGGATGTTCTCAAGGGAATGGCGCGATGGACGTCGGGGTGGACTGGGCCGCTCGGTGATGAGCAGATGACGCGAATTCTCGAGCGGGAATACGGCGGCATGAACGAGATGCTGTATAATCTTGCCGCCGCTACAGGCGAGAGCTCGTACATGGATCTTGCACACCGGTTCGATCACGAGCGCATATTCGAGCCGCTTTCCCTTGGCCGCGATTCGCTCAAGGGTTTGCATGTAAACACGACAATTCCCAAGGTCATCGGAGCAGCTCGTCGTTATGAACTGACCGGTGAGCCGCGGTATCACGAGGTTGCGAATTACTTCTGGACCGAGGTGACCGGTCGGCGGTCGTACTGCACCGGCGGGACGAGCAACGGGGAGAACTGGAACGCAGAGCCGGGCATCATCTCGACCGAGCTGGGGCCAGAAACGGAAGAGTGCTGCCCTACGTACAACATGCTGAAGCTGACTCGACACGTATTTCAATGGACGGCGGATCCGCGTGCGGCCGACTATTACGAGCGTGCACTGTTCAACGGGATTCTCGGAACACAGCATCCAGCTGATGGGGACAAGTTGTACTACGTGCCCCTGGCGTCGGGCTACTGGAAATTGTTCGGTACACCATTGCACGATTTCTGGTGCTGTACTGGAACCGGCGCAGAATCATTCTCGAAGCTTGGTGACAGCATCTACTTCCACGACGACAATGGTGTGTTCGTGAACCTGTTTATTGCGTCGAAGGTGAACTGGGCCGAGAAAGGAGTGCGGATCACTCAACAGACGCGATTTCCGGAAGAGGATACGACATCGTTGACGGTCGACTGCGATCGGCCGGCCCGGATGGCGTTGCGGATCAGGATTCCGTACTGGGCAACGCGCGGCGGTACCGCATCGTTGAATGGAAAGCGGCTGGAAGCCTTTGCCGCGCCAAGCAGCTATCTCGTCATCGATCGGACGTGGCAGACGGGTGATACCGTGCGGATATCGCTGCCGATGCAGTTACGCGTTGAACCAACACCCGATGATGCGTCGGTGCAGGCTATCATGTACGGGCCTATCGTCCTCGCAGGCCGGCTGGGTACGGAGGGGCTGACTGCGGCAACGCTGCGAGCGCCGCCTACCCAACCGCGGATGGTGCCGGAATTTCCTCCGAATTCAGCAATCGCGGCGCCAACACTCAGCACTCGCGGAATCGCTGGTGACGCATGGGCATCGCGCACTGGCCCACTCGAGTTTCGCACGAAGGGACAGCAGCAGGACGTCGTACTTGTCCCGTTCAACAAGATCATGGACGAGCGGTACGCTGTTTACTGGAAGACCATATAGTATCGCACCGCGCATCACACACGCACCATCACATTCTCAGGACAGGCCGTGAAGAATAAGTCATTGATTTGGAAGATCATCGCGCCGCTTGCAGTTGTTGCATCCGTGGTCGCTGTTACCGTTGCGAGCTGGGACAAGAGTTACGCAGCCGCGCCGCCGGCCGAGGCGGCGCGCGGTGCGATCGTGCATCGGGCGGTCGCGCATGATATGTCTGCGCCGCTGTCTGAGTTGGGCGGTACGAGCTCGACTTCGATGGGGCTACGCGCGACTGACATACCGAGCGGCGCACTTGCTCCTGATCCCGATGACGTCGTGGAACAGGACACCGTTATCCCGGCACCAAAAATCGTCGTGCCGCGCGGAGGTGCAAAAGCCGAACAACAGTCGATGGGGAGGCGACCAGCGCCGACGATTGTCGCAAACTTCGTGGGGCTCGGCGCGGACTTCGTTGGACCGCAAGGCAACACAGTGCTCCGGAATCCGTCTGACAACAGTCTCGCCGTCGGACCCAATCACGTATTCCAGATCGTGAACAGTCGAACCGCGATCTTTACGAAAGAGGGCAAGCCGCTTTACGGGCCGGTAGAGACATCCAATGTGTTCAAGGGATTCGGTGGCGCGTGCGAGACACACAACAATGGTGACGCTGTGGTACGCTATGATCAACTGGCGGACCGCTGGCTGATTGTCATGCCGATCTTCACACGCTTGCCGCGGCGCGCCGACGAACCCGCAGCACCGCGCGCTGGCGAGCCTGCCGCAGTGAGTCAGCGAGGGCAGCCCGGTCAACCTGGCAGTGCGACCGAGCTTTATCAGCCGCCTCATGCTGATCCCACACAGCTGCCGGAGCAGGCAGGCCCGCGTACACGTCCAAGCGGTTCGCGTCCGCCGAGCGATTCGGGTTCGTACGCTATGTGTTACGCGGTCAGCACCGGTCCCAACCCCCTCGGCTCGTACTATCGGTATGAGTTTGTGAGACCGCTGTTTCCGGATTATCCGCGGCCTGCGATCTGGCCGGACGGGTATTACGTACCGACAAGCACCGGTGATGCGGTGATTCAGAAGCATGCCTGTGTCGCAGACCGCGTTCGGATGCTCAAGGGTGAGGATGCGACCGAGCAGTGCGTGATCATTGATGACGTGAATTTCCTGAACAATGCAGATCTTGACGGGAAACAGTTGCCGCCAAAGGGTTCGCCCAACGTCATGCTTGCCGCCGGCGGTACGCAGCTACGCAAGGTGTTGGAAGACGACGGGATCTACGCGTGGAAGTACTATGTGGACTGGGAGGACCCATCCAAAACAAGGGTGGTGGGCCCGGAGAAGATCCAGGTCGCGCCATATCATTATCTGTGCGACGGTCAGTTGACGAACTGCGTACCACAACCTGGCACGGGTCGGCGTCTCGACGCGCAGGGAGACAAGCTCATGTCACGTGTTGTGTATCGCAGGATCGGCAATCAGGAATCGATCGTTGCGTCGCACTCGATCAACACGTCGCGCGGCGGCGGTGGCGTGCGCTGGTATGAGTTCCGGCTGGACCGAAACCGCAACGTCAAGTTGTATCAACAGGGTACGTTCGCACCCGACAGCAACTTTCGCTGGCTCGGTTCTGCCGCGATGGACGGCAACGGTAAAATCGGAATCGGCTATTCGTTCGGTGGGGCGTCGATCTTTACTGGCCAACGCTTTACCGGTCGGACGCCAAGTGATCCGAAAGGTGTGATGTCGCTCCGTGAAGCGGTACTTGCTACTGGAGAAGCCGCGCAGGAGAATACGCTGCGTTGGGAGGATTATACAGCGACCGCGATAGATCCGACGGATGATTGCACGATCTGGTACGTCGGCGATTATCTATTGAAGGGTTCTACGAGGTACTCGAGCCGGATAGGAGCGTTCAGACTGCCTGGGTGTGGCGGCACGAAGTAGCTACGCCAGTTGTGACTGAGGTCGTGAAGGCGAAGTCACTGGAGCAGGCGGCGTTGCGAATGCGCTGCCTGCACTGTCCTCGATTCAGGCTATCGATGTCATGGTTTCGGCTTCGACTGCATCGGCCGGTACATTCGTCATGTCGAAAGCTTTATCGGTGCTTCGAAGCAGCGGGAGCGTTACCTCGAAACGTGCCCCTTCACCCGTATCGACGGCGGTGATCGTACCGCCGTGGGTCGCCACGACTTCGGACACCATCCACAGACCGAGCCCGGTGCCCTTGCCAACGGGCTTGGTCGTGAAGAAGCGTTCGAATACGCGTTGCGCCACCCCTGGGGCAAAACCGGGGCCCGTGTCTTGAATTGAGAGCGTCGCCATGTCTGCGTCCGCCGCAATCTGAAGCTTGATGATCCGTGGAGTTGACTGTGATTCCATCGCCTGCGTTGCGTTGATCATGAGATTGATGACAACCCGCTCTAATGCGCTGGCGTCGCCGTTCACCAATACTGCCGCTGAATCCGAGTCCCGTTCGACTGACACGTGGCGTTCGCGAAGCAGTGATCGGAGCGTTCCGACGCTGCGCGTCACTACATCGTTGAGCAGAATTGGGGCGGCCTCCGTCTGGCCTTTGCGAGCGAACGCGAGCAGGTCGTGAAGCGCGGTTGCCGTTCTGCGCGCGTCGTTGGCGATCGCGATGGCCTCGTCCCTGTCCGCCGGAGCTGTGAGGCCGCGGCCGAGCATCTCTGCGGATAGAGCGATGGCGGTGAGTGGGCTGTTGACCTCGTGCGCGACGCAGGCGGCGAGAGTACCGAGGGCTGCGAGTTTGTCGGCTTCCTGCAGTCGAACAGAGAGTTCACGCTCGTCGGCGTTCCGGGAGATCTGGGCCTCGAGCGCACGCCGTAGCACGCGCTCATGCCAGGCGCTGACGTACGTTGCAACGACACCGGCTGCGGCGAGGAGTACGAGCTTCATCCCCTCGTCGAGCAAGGCGATGTTATCCGAACCCGCGGCCGTGATCGGGTCCGCCCAGAGTATAACGCGACCCGACTGCGCGAGTATCGTGACCGCGGCAGCGTATTCAGCGACAATGCACGCCGCAGTAATCCCTGTGGAGCGTGCGGAGCCCATGATGGGTCGCGCAGCGAGAATGGCAAAGTAGGCGAGCGTGATCGGCGCCTTGAGCGCAACTGCAGGGGAGCCGAGTAGCCCGTAACACAGAATGATCGCTGAAACCGCAGTCGCGTCGACAATCGGCGCCGCCGCTGAGACCAACTGTGGGTAGACTCCGTGAGCGCTGCGGCCGAAGGAAACCTGCAGTATAGACCACACGAGCATCGGACCAAGTACGGCGACGTTTGCCTGACGCAGCGAAAGGGGCAACTGCACGGAGTACGCAAGTGCGGCCACGCCCAGGACAACGATGATTACGAGACGAAGCGCGTTTAGCAGTCTCTCCGCATTTGACCGTTCAGCGTGCAGCAGGAATGCCAGCTCTTCTTCTGCTGATCGAGGTGCGGGAACGTCGTTTGCCCGTCCGGTGGTCGGCGTACCCGCACGGCCGACCCGGAATCGGAACGGATTCCACGCCAACGCAGAGCGCAACGGTCTATCTGCGCCGAGCCTCAGAATCGACTGCTCAGAAACCATGAGTTGTTCGCCACCCGTGAAGTCAGAAGCCGGACATGGAATGCGGCGCCAACGATATCGGCGAGCACCAGTCGCTACCCATGGAGCTTCGGCCCGAAGCATACGACACTGTAGGAAAGGTGGCGAGTTCGTATCAGTCTGCTAATAATTCAGTTAATCCGGAGACCTGTCTGGCAACAATGGCTGGGAAGCCGCGGGTTCGCCTAGCCGTTATTGCGTGAAAGTTCGGTCAGAATGGGGCATACAGCGTCCACGCGACGTGCGAATAGGGAGAACTGGTCAGGGTTGGCGAACACAGTCGCGAAATCCTGCGGCGTAAATGCCCGTGCAAGCCGTTCTGCGTAGGATGTTCGCAGCAGACGCTCGTAATAATCGACGTCGTAGTCGCGTGGATCGTTTGCTTCCGCGTCGTCCTCCGCCGATGTGATGGCACCCGCGGTAGCGTTCTGCTTGCGATAGACTCGAATCCGGTCCCCGATACTCCACTCCATTTGACCTGTGCCGAGCAATGCCTCGTACGGAAGTTCCTTGCGTTTGCTTCGGGTAGCCAGGTACTGCTCGGGTGATTTCGTCAGCCGGATGCGCGACGACACCTCGCAGGTCGGTAGCGCGCGAGTGCGCAGGGCACCGATCGTAGCGAGATAGCTGTCGCGTACGCCGACGATGTCACCGACGAGCAACACCTTGATAGCGTGTCTCAGAAATTTGTCGCCGAATGGTTCTGAGCGACTGGAGCGGAATGCGACTCCGCGCAGCAGCAACGAGCCATCGTACCGGAGCAGCGCGTAGTTCTTGGGCTCGTGAGACAGCATTGCCGCATATCTGCCTTCGAATTCCAACTGGACGAGCGGCGGCAGAAGCGTCGCCACCTCCGCAACGACGCGGCGTTCATCATCTTCGTTCCACGACTCGGGCACTGCGAAATAGACGCCGTCCGTGTCGGCCTCGAGGAGTGTCACCCCGCGGGCCGCGAGTTCTCCACACATCAATGCGAGAACCTCTCGGCCGCGCCGCGTAACCTCGTTGGCAGCGTGAACGTCGGCGAATCGCGTCAGGCCCCCTGCTCCGAGATATCCGTACGCAGAATTGACGACGATCTTGAGCGCGGCCGACATCGCCTCGTTTTCGTAACGTTCCTCGGACCCCGGAAGGGCAGCCCGTCCTTGCGCCTTTGCTTCGAGTCGCCGCTCCACGAGTCCATCAACAAGACCAAGCAGCACGCCGAGCCTGTCGCGCGCGGGGCCAATCCGGAAGGAACGCATGAGCGACGGATACAGACTGGCGACATCGGCTTTCACGATGCGGTGTGCAACGCCGGACGCAAATAGATGCAAAGCCGCACCGGTGTGTTCTGTCCCGTCGCCATCCTGGTGGGCGGGAAGCGCTACACCGGCGCGGATATACGCGCGAACGATCAGAGGATCTATCACACCGGTTGCGGCACCGGCGTCAGCGAGACGCTCATACCGGCGCGGAACCATCTGTGCGAGCGCGAAGGCCGCACCGCCAAGCATGCGCGACAGGGCAGCGACTTCCTCGACGTCGTCCGTTGCATATCGACGCACACGCTCCGGATCGGAGCGGTACGTCGAATAGATCTGGTCGCCGCGAATGTATTCCCGGTCTGGCGCAGCGATTCCGAGATGCCTGGCAACTGCCTTCAGTCCATGACCGGGCAACTCACGCACGGAGAAATCGTAGCGTCGTACCGCATCCAGCGTGTCGATCAATTCGCGACCTGGTGCGACGAAACGTACCCG
>JGI20207J14881_1000010_pt1 | contig 78990 bp, 68 predicted proteins | sample NGESurdeep092012_4_FD_14881 | JGI IMG/M metagenome (IMG submission 14881)
TTCCGGCCAACGGGGTCCGCGCGCGCTGCTCGGTTTGCTCTGCGGTCATCGTTGTTCCATCACCGCGCTCGGCGCCCGCAACGGCTGAACCGCCGGCAGCGCCGACACCAGCGCCAACACCAGCGCCAAGTCCAACGCCGATACGGGCAACAGCACCGGCCGCTCCAGTTGCTGCCCCAATTGCTGCCCCAGTTGCGGCTCACACCGCGCCCCCAGCGCATCCGCAATGGACCGCCGCACCAGCTCAACCGGCAGTCGAAGCGCCAGCGGCTGCACCAACCGCAGCAACCCACGAGCCGCCACCGGTGGCGCCGGCACAGATAGAGCATGCCGAGCGAGACCAGCCGCGGTTTACGCCGCCGCGAGTTGATACGTTCAAGCCAGCACCGGCAGCCAGCGCGCCTGCAGCGCCGCCATCCGAGCCGGCCACGCGCTCGGCCTGGACAGTGCCGGAGCGCCCGTTCCCGGGACATGCTTCGCCGTCTCACGCAGCACCCGCTTCCGAGGGATTTGGGACACCACATCCGGAGCCGGAAGGTCAGCGTCGTTCGATCAATCCGTTCCTCACGAGAGACCCTGCACTACGTGCAAAGCGTCTTGCTCGCGCACTGGTGTCGGACATCGTTGCCTATCATCCCGCTCGGCATGCGGAGGGATTGCGCGACGGGACGCTCAAGACGCTGTTCCGGGACGAGATCAAGAAGAGCTACGAGGAATATGTCGATCAGGTTGGACGTGACTTCGCCGGGTCCACCACGCACTTTCAGGATGCGCTGAACGACGTTCTCGCGAGCGGCAAAAAACTGTTCTAGGGGAGCGCGACGCACGGCGTCCCCGCGGAAGCGGTGAACCATGTTATCGTTCTCTGAGAGTGCTGACCGCAGGAAGTCCCGCAATTATAATCAATCATGCTTGATCACGAACGGACGCGAATGCTCGAGCGCGCCACGCAACGCCTCGCGGAACTCCGGAGGTATCTTTGACATCGCCGGGAAGCAGGAGCGCCTGACGGCGCTCGACGTGCGGACATCTGAACCAGCGTTCTGGGACGATCGCGACGCTGCGCAGGATGTGGTCAAGGAAACTAAGTCTCTCAAGACATGGCTGGACCCTTTCGACGCGCTGGACGCGCGGCTCACCACTGCAGTTGAACTGGACGAGATGTTGCGCGAGTCTCCAGATCCGGAGATGCTCGCTGATCTTGATTCCGAGCTTGATGCATTCGACGAGGCGATTTCCGCCTTCGAGTTGCGCTCCCTGCTTCGCGGTGAGGATGACTTCCGCGATGCACAAGTCGAAATCGCCGCAGGTGCCGGCGGCACTGAAGCGCAGGACTGGGCCGAGATGTTGATGCGGATGTACACACGCTGGGCCGAACGCCGTGGCTTCAGCGTGGCGATACTTGACCGTAGCGAGGGCGAGGAAGCGGGAATCAAGGGCGCCGTACTCGAGATCAGCGGTGATCATGCATACGGCTTTCTCAAGCCCGAAGCGGGCGTGCACCGCCTCGTAAGAATATCTCCATTCGACTCAAACGCGCGCCGCCACACGAGCTTCGCGTCGATCTTCGTCTATCCAGTCGTGAACGAAGAGATCAATATCGAGATCAAGGAAGACGATCTCCGAATCGACGTGTACCGTGCGTCGGGAGCTGGAGGCCAACACGTCAACAAGACGAGCTCGGCGGTGCGTATCACCCACATGCCGACTGGTCTCGTGACTGCTTCACAGCAGGAACGTTCGCAGTACAAGAACAAGGCTACGGCGATGAAGATGTTGAAGAACAAGCTTTATCAGGCCGAGGTTGCACGACGCGAGGCCGAGAAGGCAAAGGTAGATGCATCGAAGACATCAGTGAGCTTTGGAAATCAGACCCGGAGCTATGTATTCCAACCTTACACCATGGTCAACGATCACCGCACCGAGTTGAAGATTCCAGATGTCCAGAAGGTGATGGATGGCGGAATTGATCCGTTCATTGAAGCGTATCTGAAAATGCAGGCGGAGCAGGGGCAGAAATGAGCGACGACCCGAACTTCGTGTTAGCTGCGAGGCGCGAGAAACTCGACGCGCTCCGCGCGGCCGGCGTGGAGCCGTTCGCGTACAGCTTTGCCCGAACGCACAGCGCTCACGAAGCCGTTGCCCTGGCGGCCGATGATCCGGCCGCCGAATCGGTTGAGGTCGTGCGAGTCGCCGGACGCATCGCCTCCATGCGCGCGCACGGCAAGACGACATTCGCGCATCTCGTTGATGGCAGCGGCCGCGTTCAATTGTATTTCAGGCGGGATGAGATCGGCGATGCGTATACGCTCCTTGATCTCCTCGATATCGGTGATGTGATTGGCGTGACTGGCGTAATGTTTCGTACGCGGAGCGGAGAGCCAACCGTTCGTGCATCCGGTTTCGAAGTACTGGCGAAATCGCTGCGTCCGTTGCCGTTCGGGAAGGAAGAGACTGCCGAGGATGGCAGTGTCATTCGCCACTCGGGATTCAGCGACCCGGAGCAGCGGTTTCGGCAGCGCTATGCAGATCTTGCCGTCAATCCGGAAGTACGCGCTACGTTTGTTGCGCGAGCGCGGATGACGAGCGCGATTCGTTCGTTCCTCGATGCGCGCGGGTACCTGGAGGTCGAAACGCCGGTCCTTCAGCCGCTGTACGGTGGCGCCGCTGCGCGGCCATTTACCACTCGGCACAACGCGCTGGACATGTCACTGTTCCTCCGCATTGCGGATGAACTCTACCTCAAGCGGCTGATCGTGGGTGGCCTCGAGCGCGTTTATGAAATCGGCCACGACTTTCGTAACGAGGGTATCGATCGAACTCACAATCCTGAGTTCACGATGCTGGAATTTTACGAGGCGTACGCGGACTACGAAGTGATGATGGACATCGTCGAACGGCTGATTGTAGTAGCAGCCGACGCGGTCCGTGCAATACCACAGTACACGGATGCCGTGCCCACGTTCACAACACCGTTTGCGCGCAAGGAGTGGCTTGCATCCGTCAACACCGGGCTCGGCGAGGATATCCTCGCACTCGATCACGCAGCGCTCATTCAGCGTGCACGACGAATTGGTGTGCAGCGCGCCGAGACTATGAGCCGCCCGAAGTTGATGGATGAGATTTTCCAGGAGCTCGTGGAGTCACGGATCGTGGACCCGACTTTCGTTATTGACTATCCGGTCGAGTTGTCGCCCCTTGCCAAGCCGAAGCGGGGCGACCCGCGGCTTACCGAGCGGTTCGAGTTGTTTGCAAACGGGCGCGAGCTCTCGAATGCGTTCAGCGAGTTGAACGATCCGATCGACCAGCGCGAGCGATTCGAGGCTCAGGCGCGATTGCGCGCCGAGGGCGACGAAGAAGCCGTCGGCGTCGATGAGGATTATCTTCGCGCGATGGAATACGGAATGCCGCCGACTGGCGGTGTTGGGATCGGGCTCGACAGGCTTCTCATGTACCTGACCGGGATCCAGCACATCCGCGACGTGATACTCTTTCCGACACTCAGGCCGGAATGACCCGTCTGGAGCTGGCGATCGCCTGGAGGTATTTGCGTAGCCGGCGCGGTTCCAGGTTGCTCTCGTTCATCAGCGTCATTGCCATTGCGGGAGTCGCGATTGGTGTGAGTGCGCTGATCATCATCATCGGCGTGATGAACGGACTGCAGCACGATCTGCGAGAGAAGATACTCGTAGGCAGCCCGGACATCCGCGTGCTCACGTACGGCGACGACCTCACGATGGATTCGTGGCGGTTCGCGCTCAAGCGTGTGCGCGAGGTGCATGGCGTCGTCGCGGTCGCACCGTTCGTTCAGAGCGAAGGTGCGATGAACGCGGGCCGCACGTACGCCAGCGGGGTTTACGTCGTTGGAATTCCGGGGCCCGGATCTGGCTATCCCGAAGTCACGACCGTTCGAGAACATGCGGTCCGTGGAAAGTTTTCGTTCGTCAGCAAGGATGGAACAGGCCACGGCGTTGTCATTGGGAATCTTCTCGCCTCAAGGTTCAACGTCTGGCCGGGAGACAGCATCAATCTGATCTCGGTGGCAGGCATCCAGCAGAATGCCGCGACGGGCGGATACGTCCCTCGCGTGTACCGATACGAAGTGACTGGTGTATTCCAGACCGGCATGTATGAGTACGACAATGCGTACGTGTACATCGGGTTGAAGGCAGCGCAACAGTTCGCTGGTATCGACAGTGCCGTTACAGGCCTTGAAGTAAGCACGACGGATCGGTGGAACGCAGGTGTCGTCGCGTCCGCAATCACCGAGCACCTTGGGTTCCCATACCGGACTGTGGATTGGCAGGAGCAGAATCATTCGCTATTTCAGGCACTCAAGCTCGAGAAGCTGGGAATGGGTGTGATACTGCTTCTCATCGTCATCGTCGCCGCATTCAACATCGTGAGCACGCTGTCGATGGTTGTGCACGACAAGACGCGCGAGATCGGGATTCTCAAAGCGATGGGGCTGCGCTCCTCAGCTGTACGGAACATATTCCTCGTCCAGGGCCTTGTGATCGGAGCGGTGGGGACGGGAATTGGCTTGATACTCGGATTCGCAGGGGCGCTTGCACTCGATAAGTACAAGTTCATCAAGCTGGACCCGTCGGTATATTTCATTGATCATCTGCCGGTTACGACNCAAGCTCGCGACGTAATTCTCATAGTTGTGGCGAGCCTGGTGATTGCGGGACTTGCGACGCTTTATCCGGCTATTCAGGCGGCGAAGCTTTATCCCGTTGACGCGATTCGGTCGGAATGACGAACGTCCTTGAGAGTCGTGCTGTGACGAAGCGCTACATCGGCGGCGACGGTGCGCCGCTCGACGTGCTGCGTGGAGTGGATCTCAGTGTGCAGGCGGGTGAAATGATCGCGATCATTGGGGAAAGTGGCTCGGGAAAGAGCACGCTACTTCACATACTCGGTGGCCTCGACCGTCCGACGTCGGGCGACGTGCTGCTCTCCGAACGTACTCTCTCTGATAGATCCGATCAGGAACTGGCGGACGTTCGGAACCGGGAGGTGGGATTCGTCTTTCAGTTTCATCACCTGCTCCGGGAATTTTCTGCACTCGAAAATGTCTCCTTGCCGCTTCGTATTGCCGGGCATGGCCCCCGCGAGGCAGAGAACCGTGCAAGGGAGCTGCTTGAGCGCGTCGGGCTTGGAGCCCGGCTGCACAATAGGCCGGGCGAGTTGAGCGGTGGCGAGCAGCAGCGCACCGCGGTGGCGAGGGCGCTGGCGGCGCGGCCCGGTGTAGTGCTGGCGGATGAACCTTCGGGGAACCTGGATCTGGCCAACGGCCAACGTCTGCATGATCTTCTTACCGAGGTCGTAGAGGACCTCGGGGTCGGGATGGTTGTGGTTACGCACAACATTTCACTGGCCGAGCGGGCGCGAGCGGTGTATCAGTTGAAGGAAGGAAAGTTGAGGGAAATCGCCATAGGCGAAGGAGGCGGGGTCGGTGCTGTGTGAAGTCTGCAAGGAAAAGGACGTTGTGATCACGGTCACAGAGATCGACGGGAACGGCGTTCGCCAGGTTCGCCTTTGCGAACAGTGTGCAGCCGAGCGCGGTCTACAGGCGTCTGTCGCGTCGCCGCCTGCAGCGATCGGTGATTTCCTGCAATCCGTGCAGCAGCACATTCCTCCGTCGCAGACCGATGCCGTACGGTGCTCGTTCTGCAGTTCCACGTTGCGCGACTTTCGTCAGACGGGACGTCTGGGTTGCCCGTACTGTTACACCGCGTTCGAGCAGAGTCTACGCGACCTGCTTCGCAAGGTGCACGGACTCGGTCAGCACCGCGGTCGCGAGTACGTGGGCGGTCCGAGTGGCTCTACGCTGCTCGACGCCCCGCTGCCGACGTCGCCGGACAGACTGCGTGAGCGACTCGAGCGCGCTATTCGCAACGAAGAGTTTGAGCTTGCCGCATCACTGCGCGACCAGCTTCGGGCGATAGAATGACATTCGATCCAACGACACTTCCCGATGGCGGTCTGGGGTGGATGGACGGCAGTGGCGAACAGGCAGATGTTGTAGTATCCAGCCGCGTTCGCCTTGCTCGCAACGTTGAGGGTTACGCGTTTTCCGGGCGCGCGCGCGATGGTGAGAGACTTCGGATCCTTTCGCAGGTTCGCGATGCGCTGGCGCTGATACCAGCAACGCAGGACGGCGTGCTGGTGCGCGTAGATCAACTCGAAGAGGCAGACAGGTTGCTGCTGCACGAGCGACACGTCGTCAGCAAGGAGCTTGCGGCGCTTGACATCCATTCGGAGCCGCGCAGCGGCGCGGCAGTACATGTGGGCCACGACTTTGCCATAATGGTTAACGAGGAGGACCATCTCAGGATCCAGGCTCTGCGGTCCGGGCTTGATCTGGAGCGGGCGTTCGGCGATGTGCGGGATATCGACATCGAACTCGGCCATCGAGTCCCGTTTGCCTATCACCGTGAGTTCGGCTTCCTCACCGCTTGCCCGACCAACGTCGGCACGGGCCTACGGGCTTCTGTCCTGGTCCACCTTCCGGCGCTGGTTCTGACCAAGGAGATTGGACGCGTACTGGTGGGACTTCAGCAGGTCGGCCTGACGTACCGAGGCTTATATGGAGAGGGGAGTGAGGTGATCGGAAATCTGTTCCAGATTTCCAACCAGACGACTCTCGGCAAGTCAGAGCAGGACCTGCTGGATTATCTACAGGATATTGTGCGTCACGTGATCGATAAGGAGCTTGAGGCGCGCAAGGTGCTTTTGCGTGATGCGGAGTATATTCTAGAGGACAAACTGTGGCGCGCTTACGGCACGTTGCGATACGCCAGGAGCCTTCCTTTCGAGGAGGCGATGAACTTTCTGAGCGGAGTGCGACTTGCCGCCGGATTGAAACTGATTGATGGGTTGAGTGTACACATTCTTAACGAGCTTCTTGTATTCACTCAATCAGCGCATCTCGCACGTCGCGAGGGTCGTATTTTGACAGAGGATGAGGCTAGCGTGGTTCGCGCTACCTTCGTGCGGGAGACTTTGGAAAGGGCTGCCCAATGAACGGATACAATTTCACGGAGCGAGTGCGCAAGGTTCTCGCGATGGCACGCGAGGAAGCTGCGCGTCTGCACCACGAATATGTCGGTACCGAGCACATATTGCTCGGGCTGATTCGCGAAGGCGAAGGCGTCGCGGCGGCAGTCCTGCAAAACCTCAGCGTCGATCTCGACGACGTTCAGCAGAAAATCGAAGAGACAGTGAAGAAGGGAAAGGCCGCGACGGCCACTGGCCCGGACCTTCCGTATACTTCGCGTGCCAAGAAGGTGCTTGAGCTTGCGATGGCTGAAGCGCGTGAGCTCAATCACTCTTACGTTGGTACCGAACATCTCCTCCTCGGTCTTCTTCGCGAAGAGAAGGGGATCGCTGCGCAGGTGCTTACGGATGCCGGGATCAATCTCGATGAGGCGCGCAAGGAAACCCTGCGCCTGCTCGGGACTGAACTTCCGCAGGGAAGCAGCGCAACCGCGACGAGCGGTGCACCGTCGGCCCCACCCGCGGCAAAGGGCGAGAAGAAATCCAAGACTCCGGCGCTGGATCATTTCTGCCGGGATCTCACGCAGCTGGCGGCGGATGGTGAGCTGGATCCGACGATCGGCCGTGCAAAGGAGATCGAGCGCGTCATGGAGATCCTCACACGCCGCAAGAAGAACAATCCGGTTCTGATCGGCGAGCCTGGCGTTGGCAAGACTGCAATCGTGGAGGGGCTGGCGCAGTTGATCGCGACCGGCGAGTGCCCGGATTCATTGCGTGACAACCGCGTCCTGTCGCTCGACATGGCGGCGGTCATCGCAGGTACCAAGTACCGCGGCCAGTTCGAGGAAAGACTCAAGGCCGTCATGAACGAGATCGTGCAGAATAAGAACGTAATTCTGTTCATCGACGAACTTCACACGCTGGTTGGTGCGGGTGCGGCGGAAGGAGCGATCGACGCCAGCAACATGCTGAAGCCTGCGCTTGCGCGTGGCGAACTGCAGTGCGTTGGTGCTTCGACGCTCAATGAATATCGCAAGTACATCGAGAAGGATGGTGCGCTGGAGCGCCGCTTCCAGACTGTCGTCGTCGAGCCACCTTCGGTCGATGACACCGTCGAGATATTGAAAGGGCTGCGGAGCAAGTATGAAGATCACCACAAGGTGACCATACCTGACGCGACGCTTGTTGCGGCCGCAAAGATGTCCGAGCGCTACATCACGGACAGGTTCCTGCCCGACAAGGCGATCGACGTTATCGACGAGGCAGGCGCGCGCGCGCGTCTTGCAACGCAGGCGCCGCCGCCAGAGGTGACCGCGCTCAAGCACGATCTCGAAGGGGTAAACGCCGAGAAGGAAACAGCGGTTCGCGATCAGAACTTTGAGCGTGCAGCATCGCTGCGCGACAAGGAGCGCGAGCTTCAGGGCCAGATCAAGCATGCGCAGGAAGACTGGGACAAGCGCAGGCAATCGCATCGCCCGGTTCTGGACGAAGAAAGCGTCTCGTTCATTGTGAGTCGCTGGACCGGTATTCCTGTTCGTCGCTTGCAGGAAGCGGAGACCGCTCGCCTGCTGCGGATGGAAGAGGAGCTGCACGCTTCGGTCATTGGGCAGGACGAGGCGATCAAGGCGCTGTCGCGTTCGATTCGGCGCAGTCGCGCCGGGCTCAAGGATCCGATGCGTCCGATCGGTTCGTTCATCTTCTCCGGACCAACTGGCGTTGGAAAGACGGAGCTCGCGCGTTCGCTCGCCAAGTTCCTGTTCGCCGACGCCAGCGCATTGATTCGTGTGGATATGAGTGAGTACATGGAGAAGTTCTCCGTATCGCGGCTCATCGGTGCGCCCCCAGGCTACGTGGGATACGAGGATTCCGGCACGCTCACCAAGGCCGTGCGTCGGAAACCATACAGCGTCATTCTTCTCGACGAAATCGAGAAGGCTCACCCGGATGTCTTCAATATCCTGCTGCAGGTGCTTGACGAAGGACATCTGACCGACAACTACGGTCGAGTGATCGACTTCAAGAACACCGTTGTCATCATGACATCGAACGTCGGCGCGAAGGATATTACCAAAGGTGGCTCGCTCGGCTTCAACACCGGCGACTCGCGCGACTCGTTCGAGCGCATTGTTCAACGCGTGAAGGAGGAGATGGCGCACACGTTCAATCCCGAGTTCCTGAACCGATTGGATGACGTGATCGTATTCCATCCGTTGTCGAGAGAGAACATCCGCTCGATCGTGGACATCGTCCTCAAGGATGTGCAGAAACGGCTCGTGGATGAGGAACTCGTTCTGCGGCTGACGGACCCCGCGGCGGACTTCCTGGTGAAGCATGGATACGATGACAAGTTTGGAGCGCGACCGCTGAAGCGCGCAATTCAGCGTTTCATCGAAGATCCACTTTCGGAGAAGATTCTCATGGCTGAGTTTGCCAAGGGAGACGAAGTCGAAGTCGACATTGCTGCTGAGGGTGACAAGCTCGACTTCCGCGTCATGACCAAGGCCAGCGCGGGGTAGCCGTTTCGCTGTCTCAGAAGTTCGGAGTTTGAGAAGAACTAAAAAAGCGGGTGAGGCGTGATGCCTCACCCGCTTTTCGTACAGCGCCTGTCCGTGGTGATCCCATTAGCGATGGCGGCGCCGGATCAGAGGAAGTAGCCCGATTATGCCGGTTGCGGTAAGCAGCAGCGAGCCGGGCTCGGGAACTGTGCTGGAGTGCTCGAAGTAGGGTGGTGCGTCTTCGTGCGGCGGATTATTAGCCGGAGGCGTTACGGTTGAGTTCTCTGTCGTCAGCACGAACGGGTCCGGCGGTGGCGGACCGTCGTCTGGCGGAGGAGTCACTGAGCCCGTGTTCGCGGGTGCGTTGGCCGCGGCCGGCGGACGTGCGGCCGGCGGAGTTGCAGCCGGCGGAGTTGCAGCCGGTGGTTGAGTAGTCGTGAAGGAGACGGGGGGAACCGTCGGCAGAGGCGCTGTCGGAGCGGACGCACCAGGGTCTGAGGCCTGGACAGTATTGGTGTTCGATCCACCGGACTTGGTGAATGCGAGGAAGAGCGCGGTTCCTGCCACTGTACCGGTGGCGGCGATCCACTTCCCGCGGTGGTTGCCATTCCCACTGTCTGGCGTCGTGGCAGACTGTGCTGCGGCAACGCTGAGGGGAGCGGCGCACATGGCCGCAGTGCCAAGGATCTTAACGATTTTCATTATCCACTCTAAGGAACGGAGCTCAAGAGTTTCGCAGTCGTGCGTTTGCGAAGGTTATTGGCAAGCCCGGGGCCAAGCTCGCTCTGGTGATTTTTTTCCGGCAGTTGGCGCGGCGGCTGAATATTTCGGTAACGGAGTCCCAAATACCGACCAAAAATGCGGCTTCGACGGGCGCCCGCTCAGAGTTATCGTGATCGTTCAAAATTGGCGGAGGCTGCCCCGCCACATGTGTGGTATGGATGCAGCAGGCTGCGCATTGCCAGCCGGTGTTGGGGCGACCGGCGCCAAACGGGGCGGCTGGCATCCAGGATGGTGGAGATCGGTGCGGATGACTCTCAAGCACTGACCGCCGCCCGAAGACGGGCGGCGGCGGTAGGTGCTTCGCGCCAGGAATATCGTTGCGATTTCACCGCCCGACTTGGCGGCCATTTCCGTGATAGACCCGCAGACTAGCTTTACCAGCGGGATCCGATCGTGTGATTTGGTGTCGGCAGTCCGGCGCCGGTACTTGAGTTCCGCTGAGCGGGCCGCAGCCGAGGCGCTTGTCGGCCGCTGGTGTCGGCGGCCGGGTGCTGGCGAGACTGGCCCACCCGTGCGTTTGGGTTTGCGGTGGGTGTGCCGGGCAAGCCATCGGCGATGCGGATTCGACTGCTGTGCTTGTCGGAAATGCGAGACGGAGGAGGTGACCCGTGCGGAGAGAGTCACGAGTTGGAGCAAGCGCGCAACATTTCGCCCGGGTCGGTGTCGAAGATTCCGCGTTTCACACTTAAACTGCGAGCTACAAACTGGATGGGCGCTATTGCTTCAGCGTGGTATATTAGAGGGATGTTCAAGATTGCTGGGAGCCTGCTGGCCTTAGCGCTGGTAGGGCTCCCTTTGTTCGCCCAGGGGGCAGATTCTACGACCGCAGGCGGTCGTTGCACGGTACCGGACACCATAACAGTGACGGGAAACTCGCGCGTTGATGAAGCAACGGTCCGCGCGACGATCGGGTTACTGCCGAAGACGACGTTGAATTACAAGGATGTGCAACGAGCGGTCAAGGCGTTGTATGCGACCGGTAATTACGATGATGTCCACATCATATGTACCGTAAACCCGTTGACCAACTCGGCGTCGCTCAACGTGAACCTCAAGGAACGCCCGGTTCTTTCCGCGATGTCGATTCACGGAGTGAGTCAGGTATCCAAGAGCGACGTCGCCGATCGGTTGAAGCTCCCTGTGGGTACCGCGATCGATCCCGCGAGAATTGCCACGTCAATTCAACGCACTGATTCATTGTACGAGAGCAAGGGTTTCTATCTTGCGCGCGTGCACGTCGATTCGGCGATGACCGGCAAATTGCTGTCGTTGACGTTCACGGTGGATGAAGGTCGTCGTCTTGCGATATCCGGAATTGGCGTGTCTGGTAACAAGGCGATTTCGTCTCGTGCGATCGTCTCCTCCATGCAAACCAAGCCCGAAGGGTTCTGGTGGTTTCGCAACGGCGAGTTTGACGATGCGACATTTGCGGGCGATCTGACTGATCGCATTCCAGCACTCTACGCGTCACGCGGCTACATCGATTTCCGATTGCTCCAGGATACGATGAAGGTTGATCGCGAAAATGGTAAGGGCGAGGTTCAGTTGCGAGTTCAGGACGGACCACGCTATACCGTTGGCGATTTCGAGATCTACGGCAACAAGCGGTTCAACACCGAGCAGCTGCGCACGTACTTCCCGTTTGACCGCACGGACCACTCTCTTGCCGAATCCGTGCTGGGAGTCGTGCATCCCACGTACAAAAATCCCAAGGGCACGTTCGACGAGTCCAAGTGGCAGGATGCGACGGAGCAGGTCAAGGAGGCGTACAGCAATGAAGGTTACATCTATTCCACAGTGCAGCCTGTGGAGGAGCGCGTCCCTTCGACCGATTCCATACGCAAGGTGAACCTTCGCTGGGATATCAACGAGGGATCGCCGGCGATTGTCAACAGAATTGACATCACCGGCAACGATTATACGTATGCGTCCTGTATTCGTGAGCAGATCGTGATGGCACCGGGTCAAGTATTCAAGCGTGATTATCTGATGCGTAGCTATCAGAACATCGCGAATCTGAACTTCTTCGAGTCTCCGATGCCCGAGCCGGAGGTCAAGCCGGATTCCACCGGTGACGTGGACATCACGTTCAAGGTCAAGGAAAAGCGCACGGGTAACGTCAACTTCGGTGCGTCGATGGGCCAGGGGACAGGCCTCGGCGGATTCATTGGCCTGGACCAGCCAAATCTGTTCGGCAAGTGCAAGCGTGCGCAGCTCAACTGGCAGTTCGGCAAGTACATCAACGACTTCCAGTTGACGTATTCCGACCCGAACATCCGCGATTCACGGATCACGGGTTCCATCACTGCGTACAACACCCGCACGCGGTACACGATCGCAGATCTTGGACAGAGCACGCGCATCGGAGGTCAGTTGCAGTTTGGCTTCCCAGTGCCGCATTCGTATTACAGTCGACTGTTCCTCTCATATGGTGGCGAGTCGGTCAAGTACGGAGACAATACCGGTACTCTTCTGAGCACGATCATAACGAACTGCAAGAGCTGCTTCCGATCGTCGGTCGGGGTTTCGTACCAGCACGATACGCGAGTCGGCCTGCCGTTCGCGACGCAAGGTGGATTGCAGACGATTTCAACGTCTTTCAACGGTGGCCCGCTTGGCGGCACCGCGAACTTCCAGAAGTACACGACCGAACTGCGTTCGTATGCACCGCTCGCCTATCTGGGCGGCAATGTCCTCGGCGGTGAGCCGATGACGTTTGTAGCTGGGCTGACGGCGCGTGCTGGCGCGGTCCTGGGTGATCCAGGGCCGTTCTTCTCGTCGCAATCCTTCGCACTTGGCGGTACCCAGTACGGCGAGCCGCTGCGAGGCTACTGCGAGTTCTCGATCACACCGGCGGGTTATGACCCGAGCGCGTGCAGCGGCAATGCGAAGACGACGTCGTTCGGTAATGCGTTCTTCGTTACGACGGCCGAACTGGGGCTTCGAGTCAACCAGTCGCTATATGTGAACACGTTTGTGGAGGGCGGCAATGTGTGGGCGCGGCCGCGTGATTTTGATCCAACGCGCCTGTTTCGAAGCGTAGGCGTCGGCGGGAATGTTGTGAGCCCGCTTGGGCCTCTTGGCGTCGACCTGGCGTACGGCCTTGACAGGGTCGACGCGCAGGGGCGCTCTAATCCGGGGTGGAAAGTCCACTTCAAACTTGGACAGTATTTCTAGGAATCCTATCAATGAGCAAATGGATGCACTCCGCGATGTTTGCGGTAGCTACACTCGCGATGGCTCCAGCAGCATTCGCGCAGGCGTCGCCGGTCAAGCTCGCCTACATCAACTCGGCGAAGATTCTCGCTGAGGCGCCCGGGCGGGCTTCGGCAGAGTCGACGTACAACAAGGAGATGACCACTGCGCGAGTTCAGATCCAGCAGATGGATGACTCGCTCAAGGCCATGGTAGCGGCGTACGACAAGGACGCGCCGGGGCTCGACAGCGCGCGTCGCGAGGCCCGCGGAGCGACGATTCGCACCACTGAGACCGATTTTACGCAGCGTGCTACTGCTCTCAACAATCAGATGCAGCAGCGGCAGGCTGACCTTGCGCGTCCGCTCATGGACCAGGTAACGCAGGTGCTGGACGAAGTACGCGTGAAGCATGGTTACACGATGATCTTCGATGTAGGGGCTCAGGGAAGCGCTCTGGTTTCCGCCGACAAGTCGCTCGACGTTACAGATGAAGTTCTGGCACGGCTCAAGGCTCTTGGCCCTCCGAAGGCGGGTGCGTCCACGACGACACCACCAGCACCGGCCAAGAAGGTTGGACCAGCGCAGAAGCCGGCGGGCGTGACGCGTCCAAAGCCGTGATCGCGAGATGGCTCTGACCGCACGGGAAATCGCGCAACTCGTCGATGGGGAGTTGCGCGGTGACCCGGAGTTGGTTGTCGATGGCGTGGCTCAGCTCGATCGGGCGGGGCCGCGCCATGCTACTTTTTTGGCCTCTGCCAAATACTCGTCGGAGCTTGCAGTCAGTCGCGCGGGTGTCGTTCTCGTTGCGCGTGATATGGCCGAACTTCCATCCAGGTGCCCGACACGAATCCTGGTAGGGGATCCTCACGAAGCGATTCAGATCTTACTTCCGCGGCTTTACGATCTCGCGGCCCCCGACGCGTGGGTAGCGCCTACAGCGAGACTCGGTCGTGGCGTGAAACTCGGGGCTGGTGTCCGGATCGAAGACTACGTGGTCCTGGGTGACGGTGTAAAGATCGGCGACGGAACGCGGTTGTATCCGCATGTGACGGTGTATAGCGGGGGTGAGATCGGTGCACGTTGCGCGATTCACTCTGGTGCTCGTATCGCCAGTGACGGATTCGGGTATGTCTTCCGCAACGGGCAACACGAAAAATTTCCGCACGTCGGCCGTTGCATAATTGGCGATGATGTGGAGATCGGCGCGAACACGACGATCGACCGTGGGAGCATCGGTGACACCACCGTTGGCGCGGGAACGCGCATTGACAATCTGGTGCAAGTTGGCCACAACGTACGAATAGGTTCACTCTGTCTGCTGATGTCGCAGGTCGGGGTTGCGGGGTCTGCTCGAATCGGGAACGGCGTGATCATCGCGGGGCAGGCGGGAATTGGTGGCCACGTAACGATTGGCGACGGTGCGCGAATCGCCGGTCAGGCTGGCGTTTTTGGTGACGTGCCAGCGGGCGAGTCATGGTCGGGGTATCCGGCACGTCCACACCGCGAGTCGCTGCGGGCAACAGCTACGTTGTTCAAGCTCACGGGTATGTTCAAGCGACTGGAACGGCTGCTGCGGGAGAGAGAGCCGGGATGACTCGTCGCACGATTGAATCTACAGTCACTATCAAGGGGATTGGCCTGCATCTGGGCCGGAAGTGCGATCTTACTTTCCGCCCTGCGCCTTCGAGGACCGGAGTTGTTTTCCGGCGGACCGATCTTCCCGGGCGACCGGAGATCAAAGCGCGCGTCGAAGAAGTGACAGCGACCGAACGCCGGACTCAGCTGGGTGAAGGCAAGTCGGCGATTCACACCGTGGAGCACGTGCTGTCTGCGGCCGCAGCGCTGGAGCTGGACGATCTCATGATCGACATGAGCGGACCGGAGCCGCCAATTCTGGATGGCAGCTCGGCCCCGTTTTACGACGCGCTGATCGGGGCGGATATCGTTGAGCAGGAGGGTGAGCCGGACTATCTCGTCCTGACGGAGCCACTGCGCGTAATCGACGGCAACTCGGTATACGAGGCGCATCCTGCGGACGAGCTATCACTCGACGTCACGATCGAGTTCTCACACCCGGTGATCGGGCGACAGGCTGGACGCTATGTTATTGGGCGAGACAACTATCGCAGAGAACTGGCGGCGGCGCGCACGTTCGGCTTTCTGAGCGAGGTCGAGGAGCTCCGGGCGAAGGGTTTGATCAAGGGTGCATCAACCGACAATGCCGTGGTGCTGGACGATGTCGGAGTCGTTGCCAACGAACTTCGCTGGGAAGACGAGTTTCTGCGACACAAGGCGCTCGATTGCGTTGGGGATCTGGCGCTCGTGGGCGCTCGTGTGCGCGCACATATCATAGCGGTTCGGCCGAGCCATCGTGGTACGGTGACACTGGTAAGAGAGATGGTGCGTGCTGGTCGGCGCTCCACGTCAACGAAGAAAGGAGTCAACAGTATGGCTGGCACGATGTCGATCGAAGAGATCATGAAGGTGCTTCCGCACCGGTATCCATTTCTTCTCATAGATCGTATCCTGGAAATTGAAGGGAAGCAGCGCATTGTCGGGATAAAGAACGTGACGATCAACGAGCCGTTCTTTCAGGGGCACTTTCCGGGGCATCCGATCATGCCTGGCGTTCTGATCATTGAAGCTATGGCTCAGGTCGGCGGAATGTTGCTCATGAGCAGTCTCGGCGAAGCGACCCAGAAGGTGGTGTACTTCATGTCGCTCGACAATGTCCGGTTTCGCAAGCCCGTAAGACCCGGGGACCAGCTCCGGTTCGAGCTTGATGTGATTCAGGTTCGCGGCGCGGTCTGCAAGATGCACGGCGTTGCAAAGGTCGACGGGGAACTGGTCGCCGAGGCGGACATGGCGGCGATGGTACGTGATCGATGAAATCGCGAATACATCCGAGTGCGATCATTTCATCGTCGGCCAACCTCAGCGCTGATGTGGAGGTGGGGCCATTCGCAATCATCGGCGACGACTGCACGCTGGGTGATGGCTGTGTCATCAGCGCTCGCGTTACGCTCGAACGCTACGTCACTCTTGGGAGGAATGTAAAGGTCGGGGTCGGAAGCGTACTGGGCAGCGATCCTCAGGATCTGAAGTTCAAGGGCGAGCGTACGACTGTAGAGATTGGCGACAACACGGTAATTCGTGAGTACAGTACGATCAACCGTGGTACGTCGCAGTCGTTCAAGACGAGCGTCGGTCCCAACAGTTTCATAATGTCGTACGTGCATCTCGCGCACGATTGCCATATCGGAGAAGGTGTAATACTTGCCAACATGGTTCAGCTAGCTGGCCATGTGACCGTCGAAGATCGGGTGATTCTCTCGGGAATCACCGCTGTCCACCAGTTTACGCGCATAGGACGGAACGCGATTGTTGGCGGCTGCTCCAGAGTTTCCAAGGATGTACCCCCGTTTGTGAAGGCCGTTGGGAATCCGATGAAGCTGTATGGCCTCAATTCGATCGGGCTCCGGCGCAGTGGCTTCTCGCCGGAAACGATACTCGAACTGAAGCGAGCGTATCGGTTGCTGTTCCGTTCGGAATTGAACCTCTCCGATGCGATCGAGCGAGTGAACGTGGAGGTCGCGCAGCTTCCTGAGGTCGTACAGCTTATTCAATTCCTTGAGTCGAGCGAGCGCGGGGTTACAATTTGACCCCGATTCGCGTCGGCGTTATTGGAGCTGGTGCACTCGGATACCATCACGTGAGGCTGCTCCGGCAGATGCCGGAGTTCCGACTGTCGGGATTTGTTGAGAGCCGGCCGGAACGCGCTGCACAGGTTTCGAAAGAACTGGAGGTGCCGGCGTACAGCGACATCGAAACGCTGCTGGACGATGTTGATGCGGTAACAGTTGTAGTGCCCACGCCGCATCATTTTGAAGTGGCCCGCAAGGCGCTCCTGCGCGGCAAGCACGTATTGATCGAGAAGCCGATCACAGCGACTGTGGAAGAAGCTGATGAATTGCTCGATATTGCGGCGCGAACTGGGGCTGTAATACAGACGGGCCATGTGGAGCGGTTCAACAGGGCGATCCGGGCGGCTCTTCCGTATGTGAAGCACCCGCGTTTCATCGAGAGCGATCGGCTCGCACCGTTCAACATCCGTGGNTCGGACGTGGCCGTGGTTCTCGATCTGATGATTCACGATATCGATTTGATTCTCACGCTCATCAATTCGGTGGCGGGCAACATCGCGGCTGTTGGGATTCCTGTCCTGACGCAAACGGTGGACATCGCGAATGCGCGAATCACATTTGACTCGGGCGCTGTTGCCAACATCACCGCAAGCCGTATATCGAGAGAGCGCGTCCGAAAGGTTCGCATATTCCAGCCGAGTGGGTATCTGTCACTGGATCTGGGAGCTGGCAACGGCGAGTTCTTCCGATTGAAGAATCCCGCCGATCTGCACGCTCTGGTGGCGAGCGGTGGAACTCCCGAGCTCACGGATTTTGTGGAGCGCGTTGCACTCGAGGCGCCCGAGGGTGAGCCACTGAAGCTGGAGTTCGAGAGTTTCGCTGCTGCGCTTGCGGGAGAATCGCCGCTGGTCGTCAGTGGCGCCGATGGTCGTCGGGCGCTTGCGGTCGCGCTGCGCATCGTGGGTGACATCGAGCGTAACGCCCCGTCACTCGGTGCGTGAGGTACTCTTCGTCGCCGGCGAGGCGTCGGGCGACATGCATGCGGGGAGCGTTGCGGCGCGCCTGCGTGAGATTCGTCCGGATCTGACGACTGCGGGTGTGGGCGGCCCACACATGCGCTCGAGTGGCGTGGAGATAACTCGGGACTACTCGGAACTGGCGGTGATGGGTTTTGCCGAGGTGCTGAAGCACATTCCGAAGCACGCAAAACTATTGCGAGAACTTCGGGCCAGGATCGCGGGTGGTGGCGTGGCAGCGGTCGTTCTGATCGACTATCCCGGCTTCAACATGAAGGTTGCTGCGGCAGCGCAGGCCGCTGGAGTGCCGGTGCTGTATTATGTCACGCCACAGGTTTGGGCGTGGGGTGCTGGACGTCTGCCAAAGCTCGCGAAACTCATAACCAGGGCGGCGGTGATCCTGCCGTTCGAGCAGCCGTTGCTGGAAGGGTATGGTATAGACGCGACATTCGTTGGGCATCCGTTGCTTGATCGCGCCGGAAACCTTTCGTCGCGCGAGGAAGCGCGACAGCGATTGGGAATTTCTGCCACAGAGCGCGTGCTTGCTCTTTTTCCGGGAAGTCGTGGCCAGGAAATCGCCAGACACTTTACACCGTTTATCGCGACTGGCCGCGAAATGGCGCGACGCTATCCGGGTCTGCGCGTGATTGTGCACGCAGCGCCGACGGTAGATCTCGCCGGATTGGACTGTCCTTTTGAAATCGTGCATGGGGCGTCGTTCGACGTATTTCGTGCTGCCGACGTCGCGCTCTGCAAGAGCGGCACGACAACACTTGAAGCGGCCATTGCGCAGTGTCCAATGGCGGTAGCGTACCGAACGGGGGCGTTGTCGTACGCGATCGCACGTCGCGTCGTGAAGATCCCTTATATCGGGCTCGTGAATGTAGTTGCCGGCCGCGAGATTGCGCGAGAATTCGTTCAGGGTGCATTGCGGCCGAACGACGTGGCGGACGAGCTGGGCCGGCTTCTGGACGACAAACCATATCGAGAGACTCAGCGGGCTGGATTGCTGGAAGTGCGTGGACAGCTGGGAACGCCCGGGGCAGCTGGCCGCGTCGCGGAGATGATTTCCGGACTCGCAGGGTGAAGACTCCAGAGGAAACCAGGAAGGGTCTCACGGGAATTCAGCGGGTTGCGGCGCTGGTCGGCCCGCTGGTTATAAGAGCACTTTATGCAACATGGAGAGTGCGCGAGATCAACGCCGATGGATGGAAGATGCTCCGTGCCAGGCATGAGCCGTTTGTATTCGCGCTGTGGCATGGCCAGATGCTCCCCTTGGTGGTGAGGCATCGGTCGCAGGGAATTCGGATCCTCATCAGCGAGCATCGCGACGGCGAGCTCATCGCTCAAATTGCGCATCGGCTTGGACTGGCAGCTATCCGCGGATCGACGAGCCGCGGTGCGGCACGCGCGTTGCTTGCGATGTGTGAGGCGCTTCAGTCGGGTGCTGAAGTTGCGGTTACACCGGACGGTCCGCGGGGGCCCGCGCGGAGTTTTGCGAGCGGTGCGATAGTCGCTGCGCACAGGGCTGGCGCACCAATAATCGCCATTGGCGTTGGAGCGTCGAGTGCGTGGCATCTCAAGAGTTGGGACGCATTCATGATTCCTAAACCGTTTGCTCGCGTGACGGTTGCATACAGCGAACCGATGTATGTCGACGCAGTGAATTCACGCGCTGCTGCTCAGCAGGTCAGTCAGTTTGAGGCCGTGTTGAACAGGACGGTGATGGTGGCGCAGGAAAGTGGTGACTCGTCGCCGTGAACCTTGAGCAAGTCTGGTACGGCGACGATATCGGTGCGCGCGTAAGTCGCGGATTGCTTTCCCCATTCGCGTGGTTATTTGGTGGCATCGTTTCGCTGCGAAACGCGCTTTACGATCGCTCATTGCTCAAGGCGACGCGNTCAAATATTCCGGTTATCAGCGTTGGAAATCTGAGCGTGGGCGGAACGGGCAAGACGCCGTTCAGCGCTTACATCGTGCGACAATTGGGTGATGCGGGCCACCGGCCCGCGATCGTGATGCGCGGCTATGGCGATGATGAAAAGCTGCTTCACTCTCGGATCAATCCGGAGAGCCTCGTCGTCGCGGACAGAGATAGGGTTGCCGGAATTGCGACTGCCGTGGCGGCTGGCGCCGATGTCGCGGTGCTTGACGATGGATTCCAGCACCGCCGAGCGCGCAGAGATTTGGAAATCGTGCTGATCAGCGCGGAGAAGTGGGGAACCAGCGTGCGGATGCTACCGGCTGGCCCCTTCCGGGAACCCGTCGATTCCCTGCGGCGCGCAGACATCGTAGTTGTGACACAGAAGAGTGCGAGCGATAGCGACGTCGCCACCGTGGTTCGCTCTGTACGTGAAGCACGCGGATCGGTTACATCGATTGTCGTTGTGCGGCTGGAGCCGCGCGCGCTGGTGTCCTTTCGATCAGGCGCAGAACTGCCGTTGCACGCGCTCCGCGGCGAGAAAGTACTCGCTGTAGGGGGTATCGGAGATCCCGTCAGCTTCTTCGAGCAGCTTGAGCAGCTTGGCGGTGTCGTGACGCGGCGACGGTTTCGAGATCATCACGCGTATTCACCTGCGGATGCGGCAATTCTTGAAGAAGAATCGTTAGATCACAAATATGTTGTCACGACTGAGAAGGATGCGATCAAGCTCGCTCCGATGTGGGCTGCCAAGAGTGAGAAGCTTTGGTATCTTTCACAGGCTGTAAGCGTGAGCGAGGGAGCCTCTCTCATTGCCACAGCTCTCGCGAAGTTATTCGAACGAGCCCCTTCAATCGCTTGATCATGGCCAGCAAACCCAAACTTTCGACCTCTCAAATTGTCCATCCAGACAAGGATCCCGTTTTGAACGAGGAAAATCCATTCGACTCAATGATGTCGCGTTTTGATCGCGCGGCTGAACTGCTGAACCTGGAGCCCGGCATCTACAAGATTCTGCGCAATCCGGAAAAGCAGATAACTGTTTCGTGCCCGATCTTGATGGACAATGGCGAGGTCGAGGTTTTTACCGGTCATCGAGTGCTGTACAACACGTCGCGCGGCCCGGGTAAGGGTGGCATCCGATTCGACATCCACGTCACGCTTGAAGAGGTCACCGCGCTTGCCGCGTGGATGACGTGGAAGAGTGCTGTCGTGAACATTCCCTTCGGTGGTGCGAAGGGTGGTGTAGTTTGCGACCCGCTCAAGATGAGCATGGGCGAACTGGAGCGTCTGACGCGTCGTTACACGGTCGGCATCATCCAGACTCTCGGACCTGACTCCGACGTTCCAGCGCCCGACGTGAACACGAACGAACGCGTAATGGCGTGGGTGATGGACACGTACTCGATGCACGTGGGCCATACGGTGACCGCAGTTGTTACCGGCAAGCCAGTCGAGATGGGTGGTTCGCTGGGTCGGCGCGAAGCCACTGGACGTGGTTGCACAATCGTTACGACGGACGCGCTCGAGCATCTCGGAATGCATGTAAGCAAATCGACCATTGCTGTTCAGGGCTTCGGCAATGTAGGCTCGACGGCTGCAAAGCTTCTCGACGAAGCTGGTGCAAAGATCGTCGGCATAGGTGACCGCGATGCTGCGTTCCACAATGCGAAGGGGATCAACGTCAAGCAGGCGATCGAGTACGTGAAGCAGCACAAGTCGCTCAAGGGATTCAAGGGCGGCGACGAGATCTCTGGTGCCGACCTGTTGACGCTGGACGTCGACGTACTGCTTCCCGCCGCACTCGAGAACGTGATCACGACGAAGAACGCGCACGGCATCCGCGCGAAGGTCGTCTGCGAAGGGGCAAACGGGCCGACGTCGGCCGCTGCAGACTCGATTCTCGACGAGAAGGGGATCTTTGTCATACCGGATATCCTCGCGAATGCTGGTGGCGTGACGGTCTCCTACTTCGAGTGGGTACAGGATCGGGGTGGGTACTTCTGGGATGAGAAGACCGTCAATGAGCGACTTATTGAGATCATGCGTCGCAGCTTTGCGGACGTTCTCGCGCTTTCCAAATCGCACAAGGTGAACATGCGCACCGCCGCTTACATGCTTTCCATGAGTCGCGTCGCATCGGTGCATCGTTTGCGGGGCATCTACTCCTGAGGTAGCAGGGGAGTGCGAGTTATGATCGCCGCGGTCGGGCGCCCGAAGGATCAGGCGCTTGCCGCGGCGATTCGCGATTATGAGACTCGTGCGGCGCGCTACTGGCCGATCGAGATAATCGAGGTCAAGGGCGAGCGTGCGGATCCGTCCACGTCGGCCGCGGCAGGGGCGGCGATGGTACGCATGAGGGAGGGGGTTCGGCTTCGAGAACGCATCGGTGCGGAGGCGGCGATCGTCGCGTGTGACGCATCGGGCAAGTCGATGTCATCCGAGGATTTCGCGACCTGGTTGATGACTGAGCGGGAAAAGGCGCACGACGTCGCCTTCGTGATTGGCGGAGCCTTCGGCCTGGATGGACGACTTCGCGACGGTGCACAGCTGCGGCTCTCGCTGGCGCCGTGGACTCTGCCGCATGAGATTGCTCGACTGGTGCTGGCAGAGCAGATATATCGCGCAGGGACAATAATTCGCGGTGAGCCGTATCATAAATGACCGAATGGTTCACCCGATGGCATGAGGCAGCCTCCATCCCAGCCCCAGGCTTTTGATCTGGTCGTGAATCTTTTCACCAGCTTTGGCTACTTTTCTTCCGATGGTGAAAACCGGCTGGTGACGCAGACTCGGAGAATTACACCGAATGGGCGATACGTTGAAAAGAAGATATCTGCGAGTGGGTTTGAACGCACTTATATGGAACGGGTGAGAGTGTTCGAACCTGACCACATTCGATGTCTGCTGCAAGATGCGGAACTCGGCTCATGATACGCGCAATTTCCAGAAATCTTGGTGGCTCTGCGCTGGCGCGCCGAGCGCTCGAAGGCGGCCTACCGGATTGGTATCTGCCGCGTCCCGCCGGCGGAGCCGACTGGTCAGCCGTTGCAGACACCACGTCGACTGAATTCGCGGGACGTGCATGGTTGAGCGACCTGCTTCCCGCGCTGCAACCATCCGGTGCCGCGGCTGACCGCCTCGCTGCTGCAGCCAACGGAAACGGAGTGGTGATCACAGGTGGTCAGCAACCCGGATTGTTCGGTGGCCCGTTATACGTGCTGAACAAGGCCATAACGATGCTGGAGATGGCCGACGCGCTGCAAATCGCGACGAACCGTTCTGTTGCCCCTGTATTCTGGGCTGCAACAGATGATGCTGATTTTGTGGAGGCGAGCCACATTGGTGTGGTACGTCGCGGCAAACTCGATACGTTGGCGATGACCCAACCGGATCTTGGCGGCAGGTCGATGACCAACACGCCGTTGGGTGATGTATCGGAACAATTCGCCAGGTTGGAGGAGGCATGCGGTTCCGCGCCAGCGGCTGGCGCACTCGAAGCGGTGCGAGCCGCGTACACCACCGGCGCATCGGTTGGAAGCGCATATGTGACGCTGCTCCGATCGTTGCTTGAACCTCTCGGGATAGCGGTGCTCGACGCCTCTCATGCGGCTGTGAGAACGGCAGGCCATAACACCGTTCGGCGCGCGCTGGAACGTGCCGACGCGGTGGCGAAGGCGCTGGTAACGCGTTCCAAAGAAATCTCGGGTGCTGGCTTTCACGCGCAGGTCGCCGACGTTCCGAATTTGTCGCTTGTCTTCGAGACGCTCGACGATGCAACGCGCCGACGAGTGCCAATTGCGACAGCAGCTTCGGCCGCCAGGAGCTCAGCGGCCGAGAGGCTGGGCCCGAATGTGTTATTACGACCCGTTATGGAACGGCAGATTCTGCCAACCGTCTGCTACGTCGGTGGACCTGGGGAAGTGGCGTACTTTGCTCAGGTATCTGCAGTGGCACGCGCACTCGAGCTTGCGGTTCCGCGCATTGTCCCGCGCTGGAGCGGCACGTTGATGGAGCCGCAGATCGAGACGATACTGGATCGGTTAGGCGCGGGAATCGCGGATTTTGAGGATCCGCATGCGATGGAGACAAAGGTCGCGCGCGAAAGCGTTTCATCGGGAATACGAGCGTCGATTGCTCGGCTCCGATCGACGCTCGATAGTGTCAGCAACCAGCTGCGCGGCGACTCTCAGACTTCGGAAGCACTGGCGCGCTCGATCGGCACAATGCGCGCCGGGGTGGAGCATCGTCTTGCGCGCCTTGAGCGACGTTATGCAGCGGCGATCAAGCAGGCAGGGACGGACGAACTGCGGGAAGTAGCGCTGGTTCGGGCGACTCTTTATCCGGATGGCGATCCGCAGGAACGGGTACTCAGTTACGTACCGTTCCTCGCGCGGTATGGTAACAGCGCACTCGACGCAATGCGGGTGGAGGCCAGGAAGCACGTCGCCGGCGTGATACACGGTGACTGAGGAGCGCACCGGTCGGGCGGCGTTCATGGTAGGGTCCGGCATCTTCGCGAGCAAGGTTGCAGGCCTGATTCGGCAGCGCATATTCGCCCACTTCCTTGGTGTGTCTCTCGCCAACGATGCATTCCAGGGCGCGTTCAGAATTCCGAACATGCTCCAGAATCTCTTCGGAGAGGGAGTGCTGTCGGCCTCATTTATTCCGGAATACGCGGGTACGCTGGCGCGAGGTGAAGTACGCGACGCCGATGAGTTGGCGGGCGCGGTTTTCGGTGCCTTGGTGCTCGTCGCGTCGGTAATTGTGCTCGCTGGAGTCATTGCTGCTCCGCAGTTGGTTGGTATACTTGCCGGCGGCGGATCGACGGTCAGCACACTGATGCGCCCGTTTGCAGGGTTCCTCCCGAAGTCTTTTGTCGCGTGGCTCGCCGCGACGGGTGCGACTCCCACGGAGGGAGCACTCACGACGACACTGGTGAGGATTCTCTTTCCGGGGGCCGGCCTTCTCGTCTTCTCCGCGTGGTGTCTGGGAGTTCTGAATACGCATCGCAAGTTCCTGGTGTCGTACATGGCGCCACTTGCGTGGAACGGGGTGATCATTGCAGCGCTTCTGCTATACGGGCCCAGGCGGTCACCATCGGGGCTCGTCATTGCGGTAGCGTGGGCGTCGGTGATCGGCAGCGCGGGTCAGTTTCTTGTCCAGCTGCCGAGCATTCGGCGCGTCGCACCGACAATAGTACCGAACTTTCACTTCGGTTTGCCGAGCGTACGGCGAGTTTTCAAGCAGTTTTCGTCGGTATTTATGAGTCGTGGCGTTGTGCAGATCAGCGGGTTCATAGACCTGGCGCTTGCGTATCGGCTGCCAATCGGCGCCGTGTCGTCGCTCGCGTATGCGCAAACGCTGTACATGCTTCCGGGCAGTCTCTTCGGGATGTCGGTCTCAGCGGCTGAACTTCCGGCAATGTCGAGCGCACTCGGTACGCAGGAAGAAATTGCAGCGCAGTTGCGCGTGCGCCTCAACGCCGGAATGGAGCGAATTGCATTCTTCATAGTTCCGTGCGTGATTGCTTTTCTGGCGCTAGGCGATATCGTCACCGGTGCCCTCTATCAGACAGGCGCGTTCAGGCGCGACAATACGATCTGGGTCTGGGAGATTCTTGTCGGCTCGAGCGTCGGTCTGCTGGCTTCGACTCTGGGACGCCTCGATTCATCGACGTACTACGCACTTCGGGACACGCGGACGCCGCTCAAGTTCGCACTCATCCGGATTGCGTTGACGACGGTCCTCGGTGTGATCTTCGCGTTCCAGCTTCCGGGCTGGCTTGGACTTGATCCAAAGCTCGGCGCGGCGGGGCTTACGGCGTCAGCTGGTATCGCCGGCTGGGTCGAGTTCATTCTACTGCGTCGCGGGTTGACTCGCCGAATCGGGCGGACGGGACTCTCGGTGAAATATGTCGTGAGATTGTGGATCGCTGGACTGGGAGCAGCACTGCTTGGCTCTGCTGCCCGGTTCGTGATCCCGACGTCACGACCGCTGTTACTGGCCCTGCTGGCGCTCGGCATGTTCGCGATCGCATATGGCGTGATCGGAGCTGGACTTGGGATTCCCGAAGCTAAGATGCTGGCGGCGAAACTGCGGCGGCGATCAGGCGTATAACTTTCGATGGTGAAGGCCCCCGAATTAGTTGCGCAGAAATTGCAGCATCTGCCGGATAGCCCAGGAGTATATCTCTGGAAGGACGCCGGTGGCGACGTGCTGTACGTCGGTAAGGCAAAGAGCCTCAGGTCACGTGTGCGGAGCTACTTTGCGAGCGACCACCCGTTCAGCCTCAAGACACAACACCTGGTGCGGCATGTCGCCGACCTTGAAACGATCGTCGTGCCGACGGAAGCGCACGCGCTTGTACTCGAAGCGAATCTGATCAAGGAATATCATCCAAGGTTCAACATCGCGCTGCGCGATGACAAGTCATACCCGTACATCAAGGTTACAGTCAACGAGCCGTTTCCACGGATGTTCGTTACCCGAAGAGTAGTCAGTGACGGAGCCAAGTATTTCGGTCCGTACACCGACGTAGGTGCGATGAGGCGCTCGCTTAATGTCGTTCGGCGGATATTCACCGTGCGTACGTGCAACTACGATATGCCCCGCGAGATGCCGGAGCGGCCGTGTCTCGACTTCTTCATTCAACGTTGCAAGGCGCCCTGTGTATTCAAACAGACCCAGGCAGACTACGCGGCGATGATAGACGAGGTTACCCTGTTTCTCGAAGGACGGTCGGATGAGGTAATTCGCAGGGTGCGTGAGCGAATGGAGCTTGCGGCATCAAGCCTCGATTTTGAACGAGCCGCCGAGATGCGCGATGCGTTGCATCACCTTGAGAAGATGGAAGAGCCGACGGTTGTCCTGCGCGTGGAAGGAGGCGACCGCGACGTAGTCGGATATGCTCGCGACGGAGATGACGCTGTCGTGGCGCTGCTGCGGATCCGCGACGGTAAACTACTCGCGCGCGAACATCGGTTCATTGAGAATGTCGACGGTGAAGCCGACGGTGACGTGCTGCGACTGTTCCTCGCCGGTACTTATGTCGCGATGCCGGAGCGCAGTTCCGAGCTGCTGCTACCCTTCGATTTTCCAGATCGCGCGCTACTGGAAGAGTCGTTGCCGGGCGAGAGTGTGCATGTGCCGCAGCGCGGTGTTCGGCGCGAACTCGTACAACTTGCGGAGCAGAACGCGCGCCATCTTCTTGAAGAGTTGAAACTGTCGTCGGCAGAATCGGACGTGCGTGCTGGTGACCCCGTTTACGATCTCGCAAGAGAACTCGCACTTCATAAACTGCCACGCACGATGGCCTGTTTCGACATATCCACGACGCAGGGCACGGATACGGTTGGCTCGTGCGTTTTCTTCGAGAACGGCCGGGCCAAAAGGGGTGAGTATCGGAAATTCAAGGTGAAGACGGTCGTCGGTACAGATGACTTTGCTTCGATGAACGAAGTAGTGACACGTTATTTCAATAGACGTACGACGGACGGGAAACCACTCCCTGATCTCGTGGTCATCGACGGCGGCAAGGGCCAGCTGTCGGCTGCGCATGCGGCGCTGGATTCGATCGGACTGGGTCAGATTGCACTGATAAGCCTCGCCAAGCGCGATGAAGAAATATTTGTCTGGGGCCGAGCGGAACCATTGCGCTTGTCGCGGCGCTCACCGGCTCTTCGACTGCTGCAGAGAATCCGGGACGAGGCGCATCGCTTCGCCGTGACATTCAACCGGAAGCGCCGTAGCATGCGGACGGTAACCTCGGCGTTGTTATCGATCCCCGGAGTTGGGCCGGTCAAGCGGCGGCAACTCATAAATGTGTTTGGCAGCGTGCAGGGAGTACGGGATGCGAGCGAGGACGACATTGCTGCGCTACCGGGCTTTACAAAGGCGTCCGCGCGGCGTCTCAAGGAGCAGCTCGCCGCGTCGGACGCGACAGCTGCTCCTGCCGCCGGGTAGCCGGATCGGACCGGCCGCGGTGTGCGCACCACCACACGTCTGTTCCGCAACTCCTTGCCCAGCCTCGGGTGCCGGGTGACATTAGAGGTATATGGCTTGGTTCAAGAAGGACAAGAAGCCCCGGCGCCCACGCAGCGACCGACTGGAGATCCCGGCTGACGCTTGGGAAAAGTGCGAGTCGTGCGGCTACACGGACATCACGGAGAAATTCGTCAGGAATCTCAACGTTTGCCCGAATTGTGGCTTCCACCGCCGAATCCGGGCGTGGGACTACGCCAATATCTTCCTCGATGAGGGAACGGCTGAAGAGACGGAGGTTGAAATCCGTTCGTCCGATCCCCTTGGCTTTCCCGAGTACGCGCAGCGACTCAAGAAGGCGACCACCAATGCAGGAGAGGGCGACGCCATTCTCACGCTTAGCGGGCAGTTGGGCGGATCGCCGATAGGCCTGGGTGTTATGGACTTCGCCTTCATGGGTGGCTCCATGGGATCCGTGGTAGGCGAAAAGATCGCCAGGCTGGGCCAGCGTTCGCTCGAAAAGAAGCACCCGCTCGTTATCGTCTGTGCGTCTGGCGGCGCGCGCATGCAGGAAGGAGTTCTATCCCTGATGCAGATGGCCAAGGTGTCCGCGATGCTATCGCAGCTTGCAGAGCGACGCGTGCCCTACGTTTCGCTTCTGACGAACCCGACTACAGGCGGCGTCAGTGCGAGTTTCGCCATGCTCGGTGATGCAATCATAGCGGAACCCGGCGCGGTCATCGGATTCGCGGGTCCCAGAGTGATCAAGCAGACGATCGGCCAGGATCTGCCCGAAGGCTTTCAGACTGCCGAATTTCTGCTGGAGCACGGCATTGTGGACATGGTAATCCCGAGACACGAACTAAAGCCGACAGTCGGACGCCTCCTGCGACACATGAGCGGCAAGCCAGCGGCGTCTGGATGGCTCTCGACCTGAGCTATAAGGAGACAATAGAACGACTGTTCGAGAGAACCGGCTCCAGAATTGCGCCGGGTCTCGAGAGGACCGAACAGTTGCTTGACGCGCTTGGCGACCCGCATCGAAGGTATCCGTCCTTCCACGTAGCTGGTACCAACGGGAAGGGCAGCACCGTCGCCACGCTCGACGCGCTGTTGCGTTTCGGAGGCCGCAGGGTCGCGCGTTACACGTCACCGCACCTGGTGGACTTTCGCGAGCGCATCGCGATCAATGGTGAAATCATTTCGGAGGAGGCGCTCCTTGCCTTGCTGCGGCGCATAGAGCCGCTCGCCGAGTCGATTGATGCAACCTTCTTCGAGATCACGACTGCGGCGGCGCTGGCGTACTTCGCCGAGTCCGGAGTGGACGTCGCGGTAGTCGAGACTGGGCTGGGTGGCGCGCTCGACAGCACCAACGTGCTCGATCCGGTCGTCGCGACGGTGACAAATATTTCGCTCGATCACACTGAATTCCTGGGAAAGACGCTTCAGTCGATCGCTGACGAAAAGGGCGGGATCTTCAAGTTTGGGAAACCGGCCGTGATTGCGGAGCCGCGCCTGGATATCGCCAAGCGCCTTGCGCAAAAAGCGGCTGACCGCGGGGCCACGCCGATCTCCGTCGTTCGATCGGATTGGCGGGCATGGTCGGTGTCGCTCGCCGGTGGGATGACATCGTTCACGGCGGCGACGCCGTTGGGTCGCACAAGGCTCTCCACTCCACTTATTGGTGAGCACCAGGTTCGTAACACGATGGCCGCGCTTGCGACCATCCATGCGGCGGGTCCTGAGTACGCCATCAAGAAGGAGGACATCAACCGCGCATTGTCGTCGGTGACACTTCCTGGGCGATTCCAGCGGGTCCACAATTGGATATTCGATGTGGCTCACAACGCGGCGGGCGCGAGGGCCCTGGCGGAAACTCTGGCAGCGCGCCCATCCGCTCCGCCGGTCACCGTGGTTCTGGGCGTGTTGAAGGACAAGGACTGGGAGGGGATAATCGACGAGCTTGCTCCGGTGACGAGCCGGTTCATCATAACCCAGCCGTTGAGCGCACCTCCAAACCGTGCATGGGACCCGCTTCTTGCAGCGGCACATGCGAATGCGTGCAAGGTGCCGGTCGATCTGGACCCGGATTTTCGGATCGCGATGGAGCGTGCACAGAATCTCCCTGGGACCAAGGTGGTGTGCGGCTCGTTCCACACCGTTGGCGACGCGATGCGCATACTCGGCATCGACCCGAGTGCCTCGGCAACTCGGCCGCGGCACGACTGAGTCGCGAGTCCAGGGACGGTCCTCAGGAGTCGGACCAGGACCGCGCTGGGCTGGCAAGGTGGTAGCACCTACCCGTAAGACCGGATAGGTTTGGACGATGGCGCACACGACACTCCCGGGTTTCCGAGATTTCTACCCGGAACAGTTGGCCGAGCGCGCGCACGTGATGCGGGCATGGCGCGAAGTTGCCCGTCGGTACGCGTTCATGGAGTACGACGGCCCGCCGCTCGAACCACTCGACCTATATACAGCGAAGAGCGGCGATGAAATCGTCGGTCAGCTCTACAATTTTGTTGACAAGGGCGGACGCGAGGTCGCGCTTCGTCCTGAAATGACACCGACGTTCGCACGTATGGTTGGGGCGCGCGCAAATTCCCTGCGCAAGCCGACGCGTTGGTTTTCGACGCCGCAACTCTTTCGGTATGAGCGTCAACAGAAAGGCCGGCTTCGCGAGCACTATCAGCTCAACGTGGACATCGTGGGCGAGAGCGGAGTGGCGGCGGACGCGGAGCTGGTTGCGTGTGCAATCGACATCTGTCGCGAGTTGAACCTTACGTCGAACGAGGTTGTCGTTCGGGTGAGCGACAGACGAGTGATGCATGCATATCTGGCAGCGCTCGGTATTGCACCCGATTCATTTGAGGCCGTACTTGGAGTCGCGGACAAGCTTGCGCGGCAACCCCGCGCTATTTCGGCGGAGAAACTTGCCGCTGCCGGATTGAATGTTGACCAGGTAGAGCGTGTACTGGACATTCCGCATGCCACGATCGACACAGTCGAGTTTGCGATCAGCGCAACATCCGGAGTTGGTATTGAACACGTCCAGGAGTTGCGCAATTTCTTCAACTACGTCGCTCAATTGGTTCCGGGTGGCGAAGCGTGGCTGCAGTTCGACCTTTCCATTGTCCGAGGGCTCGCGTACTACACCGGGATCGTGTTCGAGCTGTTTGATCGATCCGGAGAATTCCGCGCCATCTGCGGCGGCGGCAGGTACGACAATCTGCTTGATGCAATTGGTGGTACGTCGCTCCCTGCACTCGGTTTCGGGATGGGCGATGTGGTATTGACGGAGTTGCTTCGAGCCAGGAATCTGCTCCCGTCGATGGCGCAGACTGTTGATTACTGGCTGACCGCTGATGACGATATCCCGGTGCTCCGGGTCATGAGCGCAGCCGCATCGCTTCGTGCAAAGGGCTTCTCTGTAGAGTATGCATTACGGCGCCAATCGGTGTCGAAGCAACGCAAGGCGGCAATTACCGCTGGCGCTCGTAACATTGTTCACCTGACAAATTCGACGGCGACGGACTCGAGTGTCTGACGCCGCGCGATTTTCCAAATACTTCATCGATGGCTGACGAAAAAAGACTTCCAACTCGCGCTCAGGATTTCAGCGGCTGGTACAACGAGCTGGTCGTGCGCGCGGAACTGGCTGATTACGCACCAGTGCGCGGTTGCATGGTCATTCGTCCAAATGGATACGGGATCTGGGAGCGGATGCAGCGGCAGTTGGACGATATGTTCAAGGCCACCGGTCACCAGAATGCCTATTTCCCATTGTTAATCCCACAGAGCTTCCTGCAGAAGGAAGCGCAGCACGTGGAAGGGTTTGCGCCAGAGACGGCGGTTGTAACTCATGGCGGTGGCAAGAAACTCGACGAGCCGTTGGTAATCCGGCCGACGTCGGAGACGATCATCTATTCGATGTTCGCCAAATGGGTGCAGAGCTACAGGGATCTTCCGCTCCTCATCAACCAGTGGGCCAACGTGGTGCGCTGGGAAATGCGCACGCGTCTGTTTCTGCGCACGCTCGAATTTCTATGGCAGGAAGGCCACACGGCCCATGCAACGGAAGCCGAGGCCGAGGAGGAGACACGGCGCATGCTCGGCGTGTACCGGGACTTCATGGAAGGATGGATGGCCATGCCGGTTGTGACTGGTCGAAAGAGCGAGTCGGAGAAGTTCGCGGGCGCGCTTCGCACATACTCCTGCGAGGCGATGATGCAGGACAACAAGGCATTGCAGGCGGGAACGTCGCACAATCTCGGTCAGAACTTTGCGAAGGCTTTCGATCTGACGTTTCAGACAGAGGCTGGCGAACTGGATTTCGCGTGGAACACGAGCTGGGGCGTGTCGACGCGGTTGGTTGGCGGGCTCGTGATGACCCATGGTGATGACAATGGCCTTATCACGCCGCCTCTGCTCGCACCAATCGAAGTCGTTATCGTCCCGATCTACCGTACGGATGAGGATCGCGCGCGCGTCCTTGAAGTGGCGAATCAGATCAAGGGCTCGCTGGGGATGTGGGAACGTCGGTCGGCGGCGCGCGTGCGCATTCACGTGGACTCGCGCGAGGGAATCAAGCCAGGCGCGAAGTACTATGAGTGGGAGCTGCGTGGGATTCCCCTCCGAATGGAAATCGGCCCTCGGGATCTGGATGCCGGTCAGGCGGTGCTGGTGCGCCGTGATACGAGAGAGAAGCGGTCATACGCACTCGACACGATTGGCGAGAGCATGATCCAAATACTCATCGCGATTCAGGCTAATCTGCTCGAGACGGCACGTGCGCGCCGCGAGAGCAACAGCATTCGCGGGCCCATTACGTACGATCGATTCCGAGAAATCATCGACGGCGATGGCGCCTTCGTATATGCCGGTTGGTGCGGCTCGGCGGATTGCGAGGCACGGATCAAGGAAGAAACGAAAGCTACGATCCGGGTTCTGCCCGACGAGGAGTTCCGGTCCGCCGACGCGCCGACGAAGTGTCTGATGTGTGGAGAGAAGGCTGTCGCAGAGGCGCTGTGGGCCAAGGCGTACTAGAAGCGCCGGGCTACTCCCGGCGCGATGGTGTTCTGTGGTGCGAGGGAGTCAGCCTCGGTGTAATTGCGGAACGGGTGGGAACGCCAACGTACGTGTACAGCGCGGCGACGATATGCAACAGGCTTGAGTCGCTTACACAGGCGCTCGCCGGATTGCCGGTTCACATCCATTACAGTGTGAAGGCCAATTCGTCGAGGGCGATACTGGCGTTGCTCAAGTCGCGCGGTGTCGGCGTTGACATTGTTTCCGCNGGTGAGCTGCATCGCGCTCTGACGGCAGGTTTCGCNGGTTCGGACATGGTCTTCAGCGGAGTAGGGAAGACGGCTGTTGAACTGGAACGTGCGGTGAGGGCGGGGGTGAANAGCATCAATGTGGAATCNGAGGGCGAAATCGCTTCGCTTCAGGAGATTGCTGCACACCTGCGAGTGGTTGTCTCCGTCGCGCTGCGAGTAAATCCGGACATCGCCGTAGATACTCCGCACAAGTACACACGCACTGCGGAACTCGGTATGAAGTTCGGGATTCCGCACGACAGTGTGATGCGTGTGGCGCGTGGGATGACCGAGATGCCGAATCTGAAGCTTACCGGCATTGCGACACACCTGGGATCCCAGATCGATGCTGTTGCTCCATATGCCCGCGCGGCTCACTTACTGGTTCGGCTCAAGCGCGAGATCGAGGGTGCCGGGATAGCTACAATATCGACGCTCGATCTTGGGGGCGGCCTGGGACTCGGAGCGTCCGGTGACAGTGGGGCATATCTGCAAGCGTACGCGGAGGCGCTTCGCGTGATCGCCGAGGAGCCGGGCACCGAGATTCTCATTGAACCCGGCAGGTTCATTGTTGCAGAAGCTGGCGTGCTACTCACGCGCGTGCTGTATCGGAAGAGCAGTGGTGGAACGGAGATTGTCGTTACGGATGCAGGGATGAACGATTTCATTCGTCCGTCGCTCTACGAATCGCTTCACGCAATTGAGAGCGTTGACATTGCCGATGAGCCGAAGTTGCTTGCGAACGTTGTTGGCCCGGTTTGCGAGAGTGGCGATTTCTTCGCCACCGGCAGGCTGATCCCCGAAGTGGGGCCCGGGAGCCTTCTGGTGGTGCGGACCGCTGGTGCCTACGGATATTCGATGGCGTCGAATTACAACTCCCGCCCGCGCCCTGCCGAGGTTCTGGTAGATGGCGACAGGTTTGCCTTGATCACAGAGCGCGAGTCTGACGCTGACCTTACGCGTCGAGAGATTTCTGCGCCGCACTGGAGCGAAGACTGATGCGAGTTGGAATACTGGCAGATACGCACGATCGTGTTCCCGCGATCGCTGAGTTGGTGGCGCGAATGATTGCCGGAGGCGCCAGTCTGCTCATGCATGCTGGCGACCACTGCTCGCCCTTTTCGCTCACTCCTGTGAACGATGCGAACATTCCAATGCTTGGCGTGTTCGGCCGAAACGACGGGGATCCGGAAGGCCTCGCAGCGATGGCGTCTCAGGGCGTTGGCACCGAGCTGTACGAGTCACCACACAGCTTTGAGGTATCTGGTGCGCAGATTCTCATCGTGCACGACATTGGAGAGGTCCACCAGCGTTCGCTGGACAACCATCAGTTCGTGTTTCACGGAAGCTCGCACCAGGCGGAGATGAAGACGCGAGGCGACACGCTGATCCTCAATCCTGGCGAGGCGTGTGGGTGGTTGTATGGATCGTGTACTGCTGCATTAGTCGACCTCCAGACCCGCGAAGTGGAGATCATCAAACTGTGAGCATCGGGTGACGGCTGAAAGGATTCTCATTCTCGATTTTGGCTCGCAATTCACGCAGCTGATTGCACGGAGGGTGCGCGAAGCGAAAGTGTACTGCGAGATTCATCCGCCAACGCGCACCACCGACTGGGTACGAGAATGGGCCCCCTCGGGAATAATCCTGAGCGGCGGTCCAAACTCAGTGTACGGAGATGCCGCGCCGACCGCGGACCCGGCACTGCTTGACATGGCTCCGGTGCTTGGTATCTGCTACGGTATGCAGCTCATTGCACAACTGTCCGGTGCTTCGGTACTGAGCGCAGGCAGGCGTGAATATGGGAGAGCAGAAGTCTGCGTCACCGAGCCGGATGCACTTTTCTCCGGTTTCGATCCGGGAGAATGCCTCCAGGCATGGATGAGCCATGGTGACCACGTCGAATCTCCGCCGGATGGTTTTGTCGTCACCGCGAAGAGTCGTACAAATCCAGTGACCGCGTTCAGGCATGTCACGCGCCCGATTTACGGAGTGCAATTTCATCCTGAGGTCGCGCACACACCGCGCGGAACCGAACTGATCAGAAACTTCCTCTTCAGGATCTGCGGCGTGCATCCGGACTGGACTCCCGGCTCGTTCGTCGATCGCGAAGTGACGCGTATCCGCGAGCTCGTTGGCGATGCAAGAGTGATCTGTGGACTCTCCGGCGGTGTGGATTCATCCGTCGCAGCCGCCCTGGTGCATCGCGCGATCGGTGATCAGCTCACGTGCATCTTCGTCGATACCGGATTGCTTCGGCTCAACGAGCGTGAGCAGGTCGAGCGCACATTCCGGGCGCACATGGGTGTCAATCTCGTAACCATTGATGCAGGCGATGCTTTCCTGAGTGCTCTCGCCGGCGTCGAAGATCCCGAAAAGAAGCGGAAGATCATTGGACATACTTTCATCGACGTGTTCGAGGCGGCCGCGGAAAACGTTGGGGACAACGTTCGATTTCTGGTACAGGGAACGCTGTACCCTGATGTCATCGAGTCATTCTCCCCGACGGGTGGAGCGTCTGTTACAATCAAGACGCATCACAACGTCGGCGGGTTGAAGAGCGAAATGAAGTTCGCGCTCATCGAGCCGCTGCGCGAACTGTTCAAGGATGAAGTTCGCAACGTTGGCCGCGAGCTCGGACTCCCGGAAGAGATGGTGGGACGTCATCCATTTCCAGGGCCGGGGCTGGCAATCCGCATCCTCGGCGACGTTACACCCGAGAAGCTCACGCTGCTTCGCAAGGCCGACGCGGTGTATCTCGAAGAGATCCGCGCTGCAGGATTGTACGACGTGATCTGGCAGGCATTCGCGGTGCTCCTTCCAATCAGAAGCGTCGGTGTCATGGGTGACGAGAGAACATACGAGAACGTTCTCGCGTTGCGCGCTGTTACAAGCAGTGATGGTATGACTGCCGACTGGTACCCATTCCCGTATGACGTTCTCGGCCGCATCTCGAACCGTATAATGAATGAGATACGCGGGATCAACCGCGTTGCCTACGACGTCAGCTCGAAACCTCCAGCCACGATCGAGTGGGAATGATTAATTTCGCGGGCCATATCGTATGGCGATGAAGAAGATCGGCTTTCTGTCGTTCGGCCACTGGACCGCGTCTTCACAATCGCAAACGCGATCGGCATCCGACGCACTGCTCCAATCCATAGATCTCGCGGTAGCGGCCGAGGCGCTGGGCGCCGACGGCGCGTATTTTCGAGTTCACCATTTCGCGCGGCAGCTCGCTTCGCCCTTCCCGCTTCTGGCGGCCGTCGGCGCGCGAACCAGTCGTATCGAGATCGGCACTGCTGTCATCGACATGCGCTACGAGAATCCATTCTACATGGTGGAGGACTCGGGAGCGGCCGACGTCATTGCTGGCGGGCGGCTGCAGTTGGGGATCAGCCGCGGCTCACCGGAGCAGGTAATCGATGGCTGGCGGTATTTCGGCTACAACCCGTCTGAAGGACAGACTGACGCTGACATGGGCAGGCGCCATGCGGAGGTATTCCTCGACCTGTTGCGTGGCGAGGGGTTTGCACAGCCGAGCCCGCGGCCGATGTTTTCAAATCCACCTGGACTGCTGCGGATCGAGCCGCATTCGGAGGGCTTGCGCGATCGCATCTGGTGGGGCGCCGGATCCAACGCAACTGCAGCATGGGCGGCAAAGCTCGGCATGAATTTGCAGAGCTCGACGCTCAAGAATGATGAGACCGGCGAGCCATTCCATGTCCAGCAGGCCGCGCAGATCCGCGCGTTCCGCGCTGCGTGGAAGGAGGCCGGACATGCGCGCGAGCCGCGTGTCTCCGTCAGTCGCAGCATCTTTCCGCTCGTCACCGATAGAGATCGCGCGTACTTTGGGCACGAGGGCGCGGATGCGGACCAGATCGGCAACATCGATGAGAAGACGCGCGCGATTTTCGGTCGGAGTTACGCGGCGGAACCGGACTTACTCGTGGAGCAACTCAGGGGCGACGAGGCGATCGCTGCGGCTGACACATTGTTGCTGACGGTACCGAACCAGCTTGGTGTCGAGTACAACGCGCATGTGATCGAGGCCGTTCTTACGCATATCGCGCCGGCGCTCGGCTGGCGCTGACGCAAACGACGTGGATCATGACGCCAGCGCCCGAGCGATAGTCGGGCGCTAACTCGTCGACCACGCAGGAGAATAGCTGTTAGACGCCCTTTTCCTTCAGCAGCGCCATGAACTGGGAAGGTTCTGTAAGCGCCGTCAGCCGTTCCGGCACGTCAGCTTCCTTGCTGAACTGCGCGATCTTCCCGAGGACAGGCAGATACTGGTTCGAGACCTCGAGGGGCGGGGCGACGATGAGGAAGAAATAATAAACCGGCTTCTCATCGATGGCCTTGAAGTCGACGCCGCCGGGCTTCCGTCCGAAGGCGACGCGGAGCTTGTTGACTACCAGCGACCGGCAATGCGGAATCGCGATTCCGTGTCCAATCCCGGTAGAACCTAGATTCTCTCGGCGTTTGAGCATCTTGAACAGCATCCCTTCGGACTTTTCGTCCAGCTTCAGGAGCGAAATGAGCTCGCGAAGGATGTCGTCCTTGGTGTCGGCCTTGAGGTCGAGCGATATCGCGTCTTCGGAGAAGAACTCGCGTAATTCCATGTCGGTCGTTGCAAGCGGGGGCAAAACGTAGTGAACCGTCCAAGCTACGTTCCATCCACGCGAGAGTCAAATGCGCGCGTTGCCGGGGGCACCGGCGAACATTAGCTTGAAGGGGATGCCCCGGGACTTTCCCTTTCCGCTCCGCAAGGATACGCCGCTTTACCTGGCCCCAATGGCCGGTGTATCCGAGTCACCGTTCCGGCGAATCTGCCGGCGCTTTGGCGCGGACGTAGTCGTCACCGAGTTCCTTTCTGCAGAAGCGATTCGCAGGGAGAACGAGGCGACGCTGGCCAAGCTGCGCTTTGGCGCGGACGAGCGGCCGATCGGCGTTCAGATATTCGGCGCCGATCCCGCTGCGATGGGCGATGCTGCGCGGCTCGTCTCCGACGTGTTCCAGCCGGAGTTCATAGACATCAATTTTGGATGCCCTGTGAAGAAAGTGGTGAAGCGGAACGGCGGGTCGGGATGTCTCAAGGATCTTGGTCTCGTCGAGTCGGTGATCCGCTCCGTATCCGCAGCGACGACGCTGCCTGTTACCGTCAAGATTCGCAGTGGCTGGAGCGAAGACATGCGCAATCCCGTTGAGATCGCTCTACGGTGTCAGGATGCGGGTGCGACGGTACTCACGCTTCATCCGCGTACGCGAGCGCAGATGTACAGCGGTGCCGCGCGGTGGGATGAGATAGCGGCGGTGGTTGCGGCTCTGGAGATTCCGGTACTTGGCAACGGCGATATCAAGACGCCGGAAGACGCCGTAAAGATGGCGCGCCAGACGGGGTGCGCTGGCGTGATGATCGCGCGCGGATCATTCGGCCAGCCGTGGGTATTCAACCAGACGCGCGATCTGCTCGAGGGCCGAGCCAAGCGCCCAGCACCACCAGTGAGCGATCGCTTTGCGATCGCACTGGAACACGCGCATATGGCAGATGAGTTCGAACTGGATCCGCGCGGTGCGGCGGTAGAGTTCAGGAAGCATCTGGGATGGTACGTAAAGGGCTTGCCAGGCTCGGCGGATCTGCGCAAGCAGCTTTACGCGGTGCGGTCGGTTAGCGAGGTCGAGGCGATTTTCGGAGAGTACCTGCGCATGCCGTTTGCGATGGATAATGATGACACCGTCGAACAGTTCGATGCAGCCACTAGCGACTCGGTCGCCGCGGCCGCGTAGCCCGGAGCCGCCGCCCTCGGCCGAGCGGACGCCGACCACGGACCTCCTCTCGGACGTCCGCGAGCTACTCGGTGGTGTGCAGGCGTCGCTGTGGGACGCGACCGACCCGAACGTCGCGCCGGTGCTTCTCGAATGCGTCAGCGCCGACACCGTTCCGCCCGAACTCGATGAGAAGAGCGTTGGGCTGATCATGTGGGCGGCTCACCAGAAGGCCGGCGAGATGTGTACCGATGGCGAATGGGTCAGTTTTGCCGCGGCACCGCTGCCGTCGCAGAACGCGACGCGTCACGTACTGGCGGTGGCGGCCCCGGAACGCATGGAACTTCAGTTGCCAAGAGAACAACTGCGAAAGTGGCTACCGCGGCTCGCGCGCCGCCTGGCAACACTCCGTTCGCTTCTCGAAGCGCAGGCAACCGCAAGCCAGGGCGAGCGCAATGCAGACCTCCTGCTGCTGACGGCGACTCAGCTGCAGGATCAACGGAGCATTGGTGATCTGGGCGCATCGCTGTGCACTGCGGCGGCGCACATGATGGGCACAAAGCGGGTTGCCCTGGTTCGCTGGAATCCGGCTCGTACGTCCGGTGAGGTCGCGTATTCGATCCGGGGACACATTGTGCCGACCGGGTCCGTGGTGACGCCTGAGAGCCAGGTGGGCGCCGCCTGCGTGGGCGATTATCCAGTTCTGATCGCCGATGCTCGTGACCGGACCAGAGGCTTCATCGTGTTTGGCGGCGACGAAGCGCAGCATGCGCTCGGAGCGCTAGCAATCATCCCGCTCCGGGGGATGGAAGGGGTTATCGGAGCACTCGTGATGGAGAGCGAAGCCCCGATCCCGATCACGCCGACGATAGCCAAGAACCTTCGCTTGCTCGGCGTCATGGCCACCCACGCGCTCGAGACGGTTTGGGAGATCGAGGAGATCAACCAGCGAGCGCGTACTGATCCGCTCACGGGCCTTGCCAACCGACAGCAGTTCGAGGAGCGCCTTTCCCGTATCGTCATGGAGACTGATCGTTTCGGCGGCTCGTCCACGCTGGTCATCATCGATATCGACCGCTTCAAACAGGTAAATGACACCTACGGTCATCAGACTGGCGACGACGTGCTCAAGAAAGTGGCTGCGCTGCTGCAGGAAGGGGTTAGAAACGTGGATCTTTGCGCCAGATATGGCGGCGAAGAGATGGCGCTGCTTCTTCCGCAGACTGACCTGGTTGGCGGCTGCCAACTCGCAGAACGTCTTCGTAGCGCGGTCGGGGACAGGCCGTTCGTCATTGGCGGGCGCGAAATCAGCGTCACAATCTCGCTTGGTGTGGCCACCTATCCAGAGGGAGCACGGGATCGCGACGAACTCTTCAGCGCCGCTGACAAGGCGCTATACGGCGCCAAGCGCGCAGGTAGGAACCAGGTTGCAACCGGCGGGCTATAACGTTATTGGGTAGTGTCTTAAGTACCGTGATATAAAGTGCTTTCGAGGCGGTTCCGGCTGTCAAACCGCTGGCGCCAATCACCCCCGTGGAACCGGGGCTTCCATACGGTGTTATCATTACTCACGGGGGCGACCGGCTTCGACGGGGTTGGTGAAGCTGTGGCCGCGTGCCGAGGTTCCTGGAACCTCGTAAAAAAATCTGGGAATTTTCACAACTGCCAACGATAACTTGGCCCTGGCTGCGTAACTCGCTGTAAAGCGGTTACTGCACCTGCCTGAATCGGAGCGCTCCTGACGCGCCGACCAGGTATTGCAAATTCGGGATAGCGGTTGGGGGCGGTCTCCCTTCGATCACGAAATTCCAGAGACCTTGTCTGATCGTAGCCCCGCCTTCCGGGTCGCGATCGGAGAGACAAAAAAGCGAAGGCTACGCACGTAGATGCTGTGGTGAATCTTGCTTCGGACCGGGGTTCGAATCCCCGCGCCTCCACTTTCTCAGAAACGCCGATTACGGGTCAGACCGTAGTCGGCTTTTTTGCCTTTCTGCGGAAGATGAATTCCGGAGCGAGTGCGGCACCTATGATGGTCGTCGGGATGATTTGCAACGCCTGAATCAGAACGGCGACACCGACCGCGTTCGCCTCGAGGGTCCCGAACGGGGCGGTTGCGAGCGCGTATGCGAATTGAAAAAATCCCACGTTCCCGGGCGTCGCCCGGACGATAAGCGAGACGTTGACAGCCAGCATGGCGGCCAGGCTTCCCTGGAGCGGGAGATGGATATGTGCGGCTCTTGCGGCATAGGCAAATGTTGCCAGCTGCCCGGCCCACGCGATAATCGTGAGGAGTAGCAGCGGGACCATTCGCTTTCCCGTTGCGAGTTCGCGCATGCTGCCGCCAAACTCCCGGAGCCATCGGAGGGCCCGTGCGCGCCACCCGCGCGGTTGCGAGCGCCGTTCGGGCACGTGCTCCGGCTCGGCGTCCGGCGCCGTTCTGGCAAGCCATATGAGCCCGACGGTAATTGCAATCAGCGCAATCAAGACTGGCCACCGTAACACCTCGAACTCGGCAGGCAGCGTGAATACAGCGAGCCCGACAGCGAGCATGACGATGAAGCCAATCGGGTCGAACAAGCGGTCGAGCGCCGCTGTTGCGAGTACACGCGACGCAGGCACGCCACTGGATCGAGTAACGAACACAATCCGTGCAGCGTCGCCGCCGCTGGCAACCAGCACATTGTTGAGGCCGGCTCCGGCGAAGGTCGCGCGCATGCAAAGGGCGAGGGACGGTGAGCCGACCGCACGCAGGAGTATCCACCAACGCACGCCGCGCACGACGAGACTGAGCAGGTTTACGGCAAGCGCCGCGAGGAGCAATGGGCGCGACGCATTTATCATCGCATGCCACGCCTGACCCCAGTCTACCTTACGAGCAAAAATGATCAGCAGTACAATGATCGCGGCAGATAGCGCCAGGCGTACCAGCCTGCCGACCTTCGACTTATTCATCTGGGGAGAGTGGCGAAGCTGTAGCCTCGTTCGTGAAGCTCGCTGACGATCGTTGGTATAGCCGCAGCGGTCTGGGTGCGGTCTCCCACCGGGTCATATCCGTCACCGTCATGTAGCAGAAGGATATAACCAGGGCGCGCACCATCTACAGTTCTCTTCGCGATTGCTTCCGCGCCGGGCAAGTCTGTATCCCAAACTCCGAGAGACCAGCCGACGGTTTTTTGTCCCATGGAGCGTGCGATTGGGGTGACCCAGGGGCTTCGGAAGCCGTGTGGCGCTCTGAAGAAAGCCGGAGTCACCCCACACGCCGCCTCAATGGCGCGCTTTCCGCGACCGATATCGTCGCGGACGTACGAAATTCCGCGAAAGTGCAGCTTGCGGTGAAAGTATCCGTGGTTGCCAATCTGATGACCTTCAGCCGCAGCGCGACGCGCGATGTCGGGCCATCGCTCGACATGTCGACCGAGAAAGAAGAACGTCACCTTTACGTTTGCCCGCTCGAGCGCGTCGAGGATCAGCGGCGTCGCATAGGGATTTGGCCCGTCATCGAAGGTCAGTGATACGTCATGAGCGGCGGTGGGCAGCTGGTGCAGGACGGATCCAAAGACGGGACTGTTTCTATAGAATGCCCCGTACGCGGCCGTCCCCGTCGCGGCAAGCGCGGCCGCTACGGGGAGGATCATGCCGCCGCTGATCGCCGCGCGAGAACGCTATCGTATTGTTCCAGGACGGACCGCGTGACGCGCGGCCAGGAGTACTGCTCGGCTTCGCGGCGACCAGTTTTCCCGAGCCGCGTTCGCAGCGTCTCATCGTCAAGGAGTGTGACCATCGCGTCTGCGAGCGCATCACGATCGCCGCACGGCACCATAAGGGCTTCGCGTCCGTTCTTTACGACGTCCCTGAAGCCAAGTATGTCGGAGCAGACAACCGGCGTTTCGCAGGCCATCGACTCGAGCAATGTGATTCCGAAAGACGCCTTTGTAGTGGGGCANGCGTACATTGCCGCGTGCGCATAATAGCTGGGACGCTCCTTCAGCACCGAACCGACGAAAGTGATGTCCGGGTCGCCAGCAGCAGCACGATAGTAGTGTTTGCGCAAGGGCCCGTCGCCAACGACAACAAGTTGCGCTTCGCGACCCTTGCCGCGTACGCGTTTGAATGAATCGATCAGCGTCGTGAGACCGTTCCGCGGGTCGAACCGGCCGAGGAACAGAACAGCCGGTACATCTCGACGCATACCCGGAGGAAACGGTGCGTGCGGGTTGAAGAGATTGACATCGATTCCGTTGGGAATGATTGTCCAGTCGGCTTCGAAATATCGATCCAGCGCGATCGTTGTGGAGTGTGAGACGGCGATTGCGACGTCGAGCATGTCCAACCGTCTCTGGAAATACTTGCGGCCGAGTTGATAACCGAGCGACTTGTCGAAGTACGTGTGGAAGGTGCCGACGACCGGACACTCGGCTTCTTCGATCGCTAGCATTGGAAGAATCGGGCTGAGCGGCGAATGCACGTGGACGATATCGTAACGACCGTCATGCAGTACACGCCGCACGTCCTTGCGAAGCGACAAACCGACCGTAATGCGCGCCTGAGATCCATTGGCGTAGATCGGCTGGCTTCGGCCGATGCGTATCACTCCTGGCTCCGGGACAGCGCCAGGCAGGTTGGAGGTGATGATGTCTACGTGATGCCCGAGTTTTCGCGCCTCACGTGCGAAGAAGTGTACGTGCTCGCAGATACCGCCGAGGTGCGGATAGTAATACTCCGTGACAAGGGCGATCCTGAGCGGACGCGACGGCGTGAGGCTCAGAACGGGGCCGGCGATGGCCGACGCGGAGAGTGCGCTAGCGGTCAGGGGAGACCTCTAGTGCGGCGTGCGCGGCTGCGAGTCTGGCGATCGGAACGCGATAAGGTGAGCATGAGACGTAGTCGAGGCCGATGGCGTGACAGAAAGCCACCGAACGCGGCTCGCCTCCGTGCTCGCCGCAGATACCCAATTTAATCCCCGGCCGGGCATTTCGCCCGTCCTCCACGGCCATGCGGATCAGGCGGCCAACCCCGACGGTGTCCAGAGTCTGGAATGGATCATCCAGAAAAATGCCACTTTCTACGTAAGAAGGAAGGAACCGGCCTGCGTCGTCTCGGCTGAGGCCGTAAGTGGTCTGGGTCAGGTCGTTGGTCCCGAAGCTGAAGAATTGGGCCCGTTTGGCAATTTCTCCGGCCGTGAGAGCGGCCCTTGGAAGCTCTATCATCGTACCAATAAGGTAGGTGACGGATTCCCTCATGACTCCCAGGACCTGGTCGGCTGCGTTCTCAAGGATGGCGCGCTGGTTGTCAAATTCTGTCACCGCGGAGACCAGGGGGACCATTATTTCGGGCCTGACGTCAATGCCGCGGCGTTTTACGCGGACCGCTGCCTCGAAGATGGCTCGGCCCTGCATTTCGGTTATCTCGGGGTAGGTAATGCCGAGCCGGCAACCCCTGTGTCCAAGCATAGGGTTGGTTTCCCTGAGCGACTCCACAATGCGCTGGAGATCACTCCTGGGAATGTCGAGGCTACGGGCGAGGAGCTTGCTTTCCTCGCCGCCGTGCGGGAGGAACTCGTGCAGTGGGGGGTCCAGCAACCGTATGGTCACCGGAAGACCGTCCATGGCCTCGAAAATTCCTTCGAAGTCGGCACGCTGCATTGGAAGCAGCTTTGCTAGTGCCCGCCGACGACCGGACCCATCGCGGGCGACGATCATCTCGCGCATCACCTGGATCCGCTCACCCTCGAAGAACATATGCTCCGTTCGACAGAGCCCGATCCCCTCGGCGCCGAAATTCCGCGCTATCCGAGCGTCGCGTGGTGTGTCGGCGTTGGCGCGGACTTTGAGCGTTCGAACTTCGTCGGCCCAGCCCAGGAGCTCCGCATAGGCCTGATATGTTGGCGCGGCGGCGGGCCTGAGAGTTCCGTTGGTGACCTGTACGACCTCGCTGGGAATCGTCGGCAGTGCGCCAGCGAAGACTCGCCCCGTTGCGCCATCGAGGGTGATGTAGTCGCCCTCGTTGATCGTCATTCCGTTGACGTTGAATCGCCGATGTTCAAGTTCGACGTGGATATCGCGACAGCCAACGACCGCGCACTTTCCCATTCCCCGTGCAACAACTGCCGCGTGGCTCGTCATGCCACCACGAGCTGTCAGCACTGCTCGCGCCGCGACGATACCGTGAAAGTCTTCGGGAGTGGTTTCTTCGCGAACCAGAATTACTGCATCTCCGTTTGCGGCGCGTGATTCGGCGCTATCGGGGTCGAACACCGCAATGCCGCTTGCCGCGCCGGGGCTCGCTGGCAGGCCGGTGCATAGCGGCTTGGCGCGAGCCGTCGGATCGATGACAGGGTGGAGCAGCTGGTCGAGCTGTGCAGCCGGCACGCGGAGAATTGCATCGCGTCTGCTTATGAGTCCTTCCGCGACCATGTCACGCGCGATCCGCACGGCAGCTGCTGCGGTGCGTTTCCCGGTGCGCGTCTGCAGCAGGTACAGCGTGCCGCGTTCCACAGTGAACTCGATGTCCTGCATGTCGCGGAAATGCCGCTCAAGTCGCGCCTGCGTATCCATGAGCTGCTCGAAGGCAGCCGGAAGCTGGCTCGCCATCTGGTCGATGGCAATTGGGGTTCGAATGCCGGCGACGACGTCTTCGCCCTGCGCGTTGATCAGGAATTCACCGTAGAACTTGTGCTCACCGGTCGATGGATCGCGTGTGAATGCAACGCCGGTTCCGGAATCATTACCAAGATTTCCGAATACCATCGCGACGATGTTCACACCGGTGCCGAGCGTTTCTGGAATGCCGTTCACACGTCGGTAATCGCGAGCCTTCTTGAGGGTCCATGAGCGCCAAACGGCCTGAATTGCGCCCCAGAGTTGTTCCGTTGGATCGGTCGGGAATGGAGTGCCAGTCCGGTGACGTACAACGCCCTTGAATTCTTCCACAAGGTTGCGGAGGTTGTCCTCGCTCAGCTCTGCGTCAGTTGAAACGCCGGCAGTCATGCGTTTCGCTGTAAGCAGATGCTCAAAGTCGCTGCTTGGTACATCCAGCACGACGTCGGCGTACATCTGGATGAAACGGCGGTACGAGTCGTACGCAAAGCGCGCGCTTCCGCTCGCGCGCGCAAGGCTGACCACGGTGCGATCGTTGAGTCCCAGATTCAGGATTGTCTCCATCATCCCCGGCATCGATACGGACGCCCCGGAACGCACGGAAACGAGCAGCGGATTGACGGAATCGCTGAACCTCTTTCCGGAAGTTGCTTCGAGCCGCGCTACGCTTGCATCGACTTCAGCGCGTAGTTCGTCTGAATACTCACCTTTTTGCAGATACGCGATGCATTCGCTGCAAGCGATCGTGAAGCCGGGCGGTACGGGTACTCCAAGATTGGTCATCTCAGCGAGATTGGCGCCCTTTCCTCCGAGCATTTCCTTCATCTCCCGCGCGCCTTCGGCGTTGCCCGCACCGAAGAAGAAGACCTTTTTGCTCACGCTCAGCAGCCACAGCCGAAGCGAAGCTTATCCGGGTCCGTCGGCGGCGCCGTTGGATAATCGCCGGAAAAGCATGCGTGGCAGAAGCCCTCGGGGCCATCCGGCACCGCATTCAACATTCCATCGAGCGACAGATAACCGAGTGAATCGACTCCAATATGCTCCGCGATTTCATCGACGGTGTAATTGGCAGCAATCAAGTGCTCGCGGTTTGGAGTGTCGATCCCGTAGTAGCACGGACCTGTAACGGGGGGAGAGCTGACACGCATGTGCACTTCGGTAGCACCAGCACCGCGTACCATGGCAACGAGGCCGCGAGTAGTCGTTCCGCGAACGATGGAATCGTCTACCATTACTACGCGTTTGCCTTGGAGGACTTCGCGCACGGCATTGTACTTCACCTTGACCTTGGCGTCCCTGCCAGCCTGTTCAGGCTGGATGAACGTGCGCCCGACATAATGGTTGCGAATGAGGGCGAGTTCGTAAGGGATGTGCGATTCCTCGGCGTATCCGAGTGCCGCCGAGTTTGAAGAGTCCGGCACGGCGAAGACGAGATCTGCACTCGGGGCGGGGCACTCTCTCGCGAGTTGTCGACCGAGCGCCCGCCGCGCGCGGTCCACCGAGCCACCAAAGACGCGGCTATCTGGTCGTGCGAAATAGACGTACTCGAATACGCAGCGAGCTGAAGGCTTTCGCTCGAACGGAAATATGGATCGAATACCGTTCGCGTCCACCGCGATGATCTCGCCACGCTCCACCTCACGAATCGCTGTTGCGTTGACAATATCGAGCGCACAGGTCTCAGATGCGAATACGATTGCGCCGTTTACACTGCCCATTACCAGAGGACGCCACCCACGCGGATCTCGCGCAGCGAGCAGCGTATCACCGATGATAGCCACGAGAGAGTAGGCGCCTTCTACCGGAGCGAGCGCTGATGCCAATCGTGTTTCCGGTGCGCCGTCTGCCGCTTTCGCAATCCGGTGTACCATGACTTCCGAGTCGATTGTAGAAGAAAAAATCGAACCCTGATCCTCCAACTCGCGACGTAGTTCGGTGGCATTCGTGAGATTGCCGTTGTGTCCGAGCGCGATGTGCCCGTCCCGGGAGCGTGCGAGGATCGGCTGCGCATTCTCGATCGTGGAGCTACCGGCTGTGCTGTAGCGGGTGTGACCTATGGCCAGACGTGCATCGAGGGGCGCATTGCGCGTGCTCGCTTCGGATATGAGGCCCATCGCCCGAGTTGCGCGTGCTACGCCTTCCGGGCTGACAGATACCATGCCCCAGGACTCCTGCCCGCGATGCTGTAAAGAGTACAGTCCGAGTTGCGTCAGCGACGCCGCTCGATCATCTCCGAAAATGCCAAATACGCCACACATCTAGGCCAACACTCCTTCGACTTCGTCGATTACGATCGCCTGGGCGGTCGTGTTCATAATTTTCGGAATAGCCGTGTGATACGCCTCGCCGAGCTGATCCGTTCCAATTCTGACCTTCTGGCGCCCGACGCGAATCGTTAAACCTTCATCGCGTGACCTCACCGCGCCGATCTTGCGTGCTGGCACAGAATTCTCCGCCGCGATCTGCAGTACGCGATCGGCGTCACCCGATGAGACGATGACTCGCCCCTGAGCTTCACCGAAAAGGACTGCGCGGTCTGGTAGAGAATCCCATGGTGTAAGGTCAATATCCGCACCAGTTGTAGCTTCGGGGTCGGACATCATGCACTCAGCGATCGCTATTGCGAGCCCGCCGTCGCTGCAATCGTGAGCTGACGCGACGACCCCAGCCTGGATGGACTGGAGCAGCGTGTTGATCACGTCTCGCTCGCGGCCGACGTCGCACCCGGGTGGTGCGCCACCCGTGACGCCGTGCACCGTCGCAAGGTATTCGCTGCCGCCAATCTCATCGGTGCAGTCCCCGAGCAGCACAATCGCGTCGCCAACGTTGCGGAACGTTGAACGTGTAATGTGCTCCAGCGAGTCGATCACACCGACCATTCCAATTACAGGCGTTGGGTATACGCTGCCAGTTGGACTTTCGTTATAGAACGAGACGTTGCCGCCCGTGACTGGCGTGTCAAGCGCGATGCACGCCTCGCTGATGCCCGCGACGGCTTCGGTGAACTGGAAGAAGATTTCCGGACGAGTCGGATTACCAAAGTTCAGACAATTCGTGATTGCGAGGGGACGTGCGCCCGTACAAGCGACGTTGCGCGCCGCTTCCGCCACTGCAATGCGGCCGCCGACACGTGGATCCAACGCGACATAGCGTCCGTTGCAGTCAGTCTTCACCGCGATGGCACGGTCCGTCCCGCGAATTCGTAACACTGCCGCGTCACCGCCCGGTCCGACGACCGTGTTGGTACGAACGGTAGAATCATACTGCTGGAATGCCCAACGCTTACTCGCAATCGTCGGACTGGCCAGAAGTTTGAGCATCGTCCACGCCGGATCACGTTCTTCGGGGAGTTCAGCAATTGCGCTGACATCCATGGCGCGAAGTCTGATTGCGTCTGCGCCTTCCCTGGCAGGGACATCATACCGAGGGCATTGAGTGACAAGGTCGGAACCAGGAAATTCAGCAACGACCGTATCTCCTTCTGTCACGCGATACACTGGTTCGGCGATGACTTTGCCGATTACTTCGGCCGTGAGATCCCACTTGAAGAGAATCGCGCGAACAGCTTCCTCGTGCCCTTGAAGTGCGACAACGAGCATCCTTTCCTGCGATTCGCTGAGGAGTATCTCATACGGTGTCATTCCTGTTTCGCGCACCGGTACAAGACTGGTGTCGATCGTCACGCCGACATCGCCGCGCGCGGCCATCTCGGCAGATGAAGACGTAAGGCCCGCCGCACCCATGTCCTGGATTGCGACGATGTGTCCGCTCCGGATCAGTTCAAGGCTGGCCTCAAGCAGGAGCTTTTCGGTAAATGGATCGCCGACCTGCACACGGGGCCGCTTTGCTTCACTGGCTTCCGACAGGTCTTCCGACGCGAACGATGCTCCGTGTATGCCGTCGCGGCCTGTGCGAGCGCCAACACAGAGGATTGAGTTTCCTACGCCCTGTGCCTTCGCAAGAATCAGCTCATCTTCGCGCAGCATCCCGACGCACATCGCGTTGACCAGCGGATTGCCATCATACGCAGGGTCGAATACAATCTCCCCGGCGACTGTCGGAACGCCGATGCAGTTACCGTAGTCTCCTATTCCCCTCACAACTCCGGCGAACAGATAACGATTGCGTGCGCTGTCGAGTGAGCCAAAACGCAGCGAGTTGAGCATCGCGATCGGGCGTGCACCCATTGTGAAGACGTCACGCAATATTCCGCCCACACCTGTGGCCGCGCCCTGATAGGGCTCGATCGCCGACGGGTGGTTGTGTGATTCGATCTTGAATGCGATTGCGATGCCATCGCCAATCCTGACGACTCCGGCGTTCTCTCCGGGTCCCTGAATTACGGCAGCGCCCTCGGTCGGAAGGGTCCGAAGCGTATTCTTTGAATGCTTGTACGAACAATGCTCGTTCCAGAGCGCGCTCACGATACCGAGTTCGGTAAACGTGGGTGCTCTGCCGAGCATTTTTGACACCCGGTCGAATTCACCGGGTGTGAGCCCGTGTTCCTTTACCAGTTCTGGCGTGATGGCCGGATCGCCGGGGCGGGGAAGTACTTCGCTCATGTCAGGCGGCTACTCCCGCCAGCAGGCTGTGAAACAGTCCAAGTCCGTCAGGCACTCCGAGGAGCGGATCAACGGCTCGTTCCGGGTGCGGCATCAAGCCAAGTACATTACCAGACTCGTTCAGTATGCCCGCGATGGAATTGACTGATCCGTTCACGTTGTACGCATCGCCAATGCTTCCGTCCGGCGCAGAGTATCGAAACGCGACGCGCCCGTCGTCCTCGAGCGAAGCTATGACATCCGGATCAGCTATGTAGCGGCCATCGCCGTGCGCGATGGGAAGACGGAGCACCTGCGCAGCGAAATACTCATGCGTAAACATGCTCGTTGCATTCTCTACGCGTACGGTCACCACGCGTGAGATGAAGCGACGCGAGATATTGCGCATCAAGGCGCCTGGTAGCAACCCCGCCTCACAAGCGACCTGAAATCCATTGCAGATCGCGAGGATTGGCGCACCGCGCTTTGCGTGCGCAACAACTTCGGTCATGATTGGACTGAACCGGGCGATAGCTCCGGCACGAAGATAGTCACCGTAACTGAATCCCCCTGGCAGGATGACCACATCGGAGTCCTTCAGGTCGTGATCCTTATGCCACAGGTACACCGCTTCTTCACCGAGCGCTTCCGCCGCAGCGTGATATGCATCGTAATCGCCGTTCGACCCCGGGAAGGTTACGATCCCGAATTTCATGACTTGCCTCTGGGCTGTACTCTGGGCGCTTCCAGAGCGAAGTCCTCAATTACCGGGTTGGCGAGGAGTTTTTCGCACATGCGTTGCACAATCAGCGTCGCTGCCTCGGCGGAATCCGCGTCGACGTCGACCGTCAGGAATCGTCCAATGCGGACATCTACGACCGATGCGAAGCCCAGAGTCTTCAGCGCTCCTACGACGGCCGCACCCTGCGGATCGAGGATTCCAGGGCGGGGGACAATCTGAACGGGAACGCGATATAACTCCACTTATGCCTCAATCTTCGGATGAAGGTGATTGCTTGTCATCGCCGCCATCGCCGCCATCACGGCGGGGCCGACGTCGACGTCGACGTCGACGGGGTGGCGATGTGGCTGCGGAACTCGCCGCGGAGCTTGCTGGCATGTCGCCAGACGCGTACGGCATCGGAGACGGCCCCCCTCTCGCGCTTGAGGAAGTCTCGATTCCGTCGTCGCCCTCGACGTCGTCATCGACTTCGTCAGATGCGCGACGCGCAACGAGGCCCAGGAATACGGTCGAGCCAAGCCCATAGAGCACGTACGCGAGACAGGCCGGAAAGAAGAACTGCTTGGGCACGAAAAAGACGCCAACCACGGTGCCGACAATGACGAGCGTGCCAAGTATGTCGCGGAGCGACTTGAATCCAATGTTTGGCACCGCCGGGTACGACACATCGCTAACCATTAGCGCCCCAAGGCCGGCCATGACGAAACGCAGCATCACGTGCCACGGCAGGTTCGCGATGTTGGTGTCGTTGTAGAGCGGGGTCTGGCTGAACCAGTAATACGTCGCAAGCGTGAGACCGGCGGCCGGACTCGGCAGCCCGTGGAAGTATCGCTTTGGGCGACCGGCCTGCTCCACATTGAAGCGGGCAAGCCGAAGTGCTGCGCATGCGATGAACGCGAAGGAAAACACCCAGTCCCAGCCTTCCCGGTTGAGCACCGCGAAGTACATGATCATCGCCGGCGCGACGCCGAAAGAGACGATATCAACGAGTGAATCGAGTTCCGATCCGAGCGGGCTGCCGGTGTTGGTTGCCCGGGCAACACGACCGTCGAACACATCGAAGATCCCCGCAAATACTACATAGAGACCCGCCTTCGAGGGATCGCCACGAGAGGCCGCGACGATGGCGAATATCCCGAAGAAGAGATTGGCGATCGTGAGACCACTCGGAAGCATGATCACCGCGCGACGAATGGGGCGTCGTTTGCGTTGATGTGATGCCGCAATTCGGGGACTCATTTTACGAGATCTGCAAGGACAGTGGTTCCGGCAGTTGTGATATCACCGAGCTTCACTTTCACGGTCGATGTGGGAGGGATGAATACATCGACACGGGATCCGAATCGTATTATCCCGAATCTGTCGCCCTGGTGCGCCTCGTCGCCGACCTTGCTGTACGTCACGATTCGTCGAGCGATAAGGCCCGCTATTTGACGCGTCAGTATGCGTACCCCGGATGGCGTCGTGACACCAATCGACATCTGCTCGTTTTCGAGACTCGATTTCTCCGCGGCGGCGTTCAGGAACTTGCCCTTGTTGTACCAGACAAAGTTGACGCGACCATCTACGGGGTATCTGTTGACGTGAACGTTGAAGACGTTCATGAAGATCGAGATCCTCGTCGCCTGTCCTTCAATAAAACGAGGTTCGTCAACTTGTGTAATCATGAGCACCTTGCCGTCAGCGGGAGCAATGACGAGGGCAGCGCCGCGCGGCCCGGTGCGTTCGGGATCACGAAAGAAGTACGCGCACCAGAGCGCGAGAACGGTGACGACGACTGCCACGAGCCAAAGCGGCCACGATCGGAATTGCAGTGCAACGGCAAAGGCGATGACGACGAGCGCAACGCCAATTCCAATGAATGGCCATCCCTCGCGTGCGAAACTCATCGGTCGGATCCAGTTGCGAGAGGGGCGCCCGTGATGCGCCGGAATGCCTCCAGATAGCGATCGCTCATCGCGCGCGCAACGTCGTCGGGAATTTGCGGGCCTGGTGCCTCGCCATTCCACTCGCCCTTGTCACGCAGTCTCTGCAGGTAGTCGCGCAGCGGTTGTTTGTCGAAGCTCGGCGGAGTTGTTCCCACGCGATAACTGTCGCGTGCCCAGAAGCGGGAACTGTCTGGCGTCATCACCTCGTCTATCAATATAACGTGACCGCCTCGCCGACCGAATTCGAACTTGGTATCAGCGAGGATCAACCCCGCCTTGGCGGCGATAGTGGCGCCGTATTCAAAGAGCCTTAGCGACAGAGCCTCCAGTTCATCCGCCACCGGGCCAAGCCGTTCACGCGCATCGGCGCGGGAGATATTCTCGTCGTGCCCGGCCTCCGCCTTTGTTGCTGGCGTGAACATAGGATGCGGAAGCGCCTCGCTCTCCTGCATACCAGGGGGTAGCGGCTCACCGGCAAGTTTGCCGGTGGCGCGGTAGTCCTTCCAACCGCTTCCGGACAGGTACGCCCTGACAACGCATTCAACGGGAAATACATCGGCGCGATATCCCAGCATCGATCGACCGACAAGCTCTTCCCGATGCGGCTCAAGTGATGGGATCCGCGCAACTATTTCGTCGACGTCGGCCGTAATCATGTGATGCGGGATGTCGTGCACCTGACCAAGCCACCAGGCGGTGAGCTGCGTGAGCACAGCACCCTTGTATGGGATCGGCCGGTCCATGACGACATCGAACGCGCTCACACGATCGGTGGCCACTAGCAGGAGCCGGTCTTGATCGACCTCGTACACGTCACGTACTTTACCGTGACGGAGAAGCGGCAGTGGCAGCGATGTAGTGCGGACGGTGGCGCTCATACGCGGAGCACCTCGGCCTCGGAAGACTCGGACGACGCTCCGACCAGAGGCTCCACAACTTCGCGCAGAAATTCCATTACCTGGACGGCAGCCCGACCGATGAATCGCCGCGCATCAAGCGTACTCCTGAGATCGTCAAGCGGGACTGCGAATTCCGGATCTCCCGCAAGACGATCGAGCATGTCGTTGCGGGGCGCGCCGTTTTTCATGGCTGTCGCTGCCGCAACGCTGTGTCGCCGAATGATCTCATGGGCCACCTGACGATCTCCCCCCGCCTCTACGGAGCGCACAATAAGCTCTTCTGTCGCCATGAACGGCAACTCATCTGCGACACGCGCCGCGATCCGCGCGGGATGAACCTCCAGCCCGGAAGCGATGTTATGGTAAATCAACATGATCGCGTCGGTAGCCAGGAACATCTCGGGGATCACGAGTCTCCGATTTGCGCTGTCGTCCAGCGTGCGTTCGAAATACTGCACAGAGTGGGTCTCGTTCGCGTTCGTCTCCAGAGACAGGACGAACCGTGCGAGCGCGTTGATGCGCTCTGAACGCATCGGATTGCGTTTGTAAGCCATCGCGCTCGATCCGATCTGTTCCTTCTCGAAGGGTTCCTCGATCTCGCCGAATGCCTGCAGCATGCGCATGTCACTCGCAAATTTGGCGGCACTCGCAGCGGCACCAGCGACAACGTCCAGCACACCAGCGTCGATCTTTCGAGTATACGTCTGGCCGCTCACCGGTATCGACGTCGAGAAGCCCATCTTGGCGGTAACTCGTCGATCGAGCTCTCGCACCTTGGCATCGTCTCCATTGAACAGGCGAAGGAACGATGCCTGGGTTCCGGTCGTTCCCTTGACGCCGCGCAGCGGCATGGTTGCAAGCCGATAGTCGATGTCTGCAATATCCAGCACCAGGTCCTGCATCCACAATGTCGCGCGCTTTCCGACTGTCGTGAGCTGAGCTGCTTGCAGGTGGGTGTAGCCGAGCGTCGGCTCATCCTTCCATGTCACTGCAAACTGCGAGAGCGCCCTCAGCACATCCACGGCGCGCTCCCTCAACATCTCGAGCGCGCGGTGCATGAGCACAAGATCAGCATTATCCGTGACAAAGGCACTCGTTGCACCCAGGTGAATGAACCGACGGGCGCTCGGAGCCGCGTCACCAAAGGTGTGAACATGCGCCATTACATCGTGCCTGAACCGCTGCTCATAGCTGGCAGCCGCGTCGAAATCGATGTCATTCGCCACAGCGCGCATCTCTTCGATGGCCGAGACGGGTATGTCGATGCCGAGTTCCATTTCGGATTCGGCAAGGGCGATCCAGAGCTCGCGCCAGAGTCGATGCCGCTCCTGCGGAGACCATAACTCAAGCATAGCGCGCGATGCATAGCGCGCAGAAAGCGGGGAAGAATAAGTGTCGTTCATCTATTGAGTCACAAATTCCGTGGTGTAGTACTGACCGTTTCGCTCGACATACATCACAACCGCCCCGCGCCCGCTGTTGAGTGCCTGTGCTGCGTCCTCGGCGCTGGTAATACGGGTACTGTTCACCTGTACGATCACATCGCCTGGTGCGAGTCCGACCTGCGCCTGCACGCGCGGACTCACGTTCTGTACGTAAGCGCCGACGGCGCTGCGGATGTTACGCTCCGACCTGATCGCCGGAGTCAGCGTTGTCAGTTCGATCTCGTGCAGTACAGTGACGCGCGGTGCGTCCACCTCCGGCAGGTCAGCAACGCGGACACTGAGTGTCACGTCGGTTCCATCGCGCTTTACAACAATGGGCACCGTGTCGCCAACGCGCAGTTCGAGAAGTTCCGCTTCCCAGTCATAAGCATTGCGGATCGGTCGTGCCGCCGCACGTATGATGACATCGCCGGCGCGAATGCCAGCCTTCGCTGCGGGTGATCCCGCCGTTATCGCGGCGATGTTCACGCCGATCGCTGGCGCCTTGCCGAGTGTGCGATTCGAACCAACCGACGGTTTGACTCCGATCCACGGCCGCCGCACCTTCCCGTGGGAGAGCAAGTCGTCGGCGACCCGCGATGCGCGATTGATCGGGATCGCAAAGCCAAGACCAACCGAACCGCCGCTCGGCGAGTAGATGGAGCTGTTGACGCCGATGACTTCGCCCGCTGCATCAACGAGCGGACCGCCGGAATTGCCGGGGTTTATAGCCGCGTCCGTCTGGATCATGTCAACGTATGCGCCGTTACCGCCGTCAGAAGGACTGGCAAGCAGGTTGCGCCCGACGCCGCTGACGACACCAACCGTCACACTCGGCTCCGTATTGGCAAGTACGAAGCCGTATGGGTTGCCGATCGCGATCGCCCATTCTCCGACTATGAGCGATGACGAGTTGCCGAGCGGAGCGACCGGCATGTTCGAGGCATCGACCTTGAGGACCGCAAGATCGTTCACATCGTCGAGGCCGATGAGCTTGGCTGCATATGTGGTACCGTCGCGTAACGCAACCGAGATGCTCGTCGCCCCACGCACAACGTGAGCGTTGGTGAGAATGACGCCGTCCTTGCGGATGATGAAACCGGATCCCAGTCCCGCCACCGGCCGCTCCGCCGACTGGCCGCCGAAGAATTGTTCGAGCATGTCGGCTGGAACTCGCTGAACAGCCTCCGTCTGCACTGTCACGACGCTTGGAGCAACGCGCGCGACCGCAGATGTGATCGCTGTACGACGTGAAGCGTCGACCTGCGCGTTCGATGTTGGCTGTGCGACGCTGACCTGCTGCGCATTTGAGGAACCGCCGTTGCACGCAATGATTATCGCGACGATCGAAACAGCGCAGAGACGCTTCATGGTGCTTATAGGCTCCTTGGCAGGTGGCGCTTGCTGAGTGCACTCAGGTACCGGTCTACGCCGCGATCGGTGAGCGAGTGAATCATGAGGGAAGAGAATAATTCGGTGGTGACGTAGGCCGTATCTGCCCCTGCAAGCAGATATTCAGTGAATGCGACCGAGTTCTGTGCCGGAGTAACAGCCACGTCGCATTCAAAGCCGCATCTGTCGATTACGGCCCGAACCTGCTCCACCAGCTCGACACTCGGGCGTCCCTGCGCTTCCAGATCGCGAACGTCTAACGCAATCATCGACGCGCCAAGTTTGCCAGCGATGAACGCCTGCGCTCCAGAGTACACGTGCGTAGTGCAGACCTTGACGCCATCCGCAACCAGTTTTCGGATCGGCGAGACGGCATCTTCGACGAACGGGAGCTGAATGACCGCATGTTCCGAAGCGTGCGCGAGGTCGCGCGCTTCTCTATACATCTCAGGACCATTGATAGCCGTAACCGGCACGCAAATCGGAACACCGAAGTCAACTGCGATCTCGGCCAGCCGCTCAACAACAGAGGTGGTTGGGTCTTCTGCCGCCAGGTCGAGCGGAGACAGCACTACTCCGTCGAGGAGCTCTGCATTTGCCCACTCCTTGATCTGGGCGATTTCCGCGCTCTGCACAAAGATCTTCATTCTCCCTCGGAGTAGAAGTGCGCCGGATAGGCGACACGTTCAAGAAACAGCCCATGCGATGGCGCAGGGGGCGAAACTGCACGATTGTCGCCTGCCGCCAGCAAATCGGCAAAGGAGTCCTGCGACCGGCGGCCAGCCGCGACATCAATCATAGTACCTACCAGGAAGCGAACCATATGGTGCAGAAATCGATTCGCCTCGACCGTGAAGTCCAGTCGTCCGCCAACCCGATTCCACGCAGCATAAGTCACTGTGCATTTGTGCTGATCGGCCTCGGGCGCGGTCCCGCGAACGGCGAAACCGAAAAACTGGTGCTCCCCGAGCAGCGCTTGAGCCAGATCCGGGAGGACAGACTCGTGCGGCAACGGCCAGGGCAGGTGCCATTCATAACCGCGCCTGAAGGGAGAGGCGGACTCAGCGTCCGTCCCGATCTGGTAGATGTATCGCCGCGAGACGGCGCTGTAACGGGCGTGAAATTGATCGGTAACGTGATGCGCGTTTGCAATCCAGACATCTGGTGGGAGCAGCGAGTTGAGCGCTCGGCGAAGTTTAAAGGCGTTCCACGCCTCCGGAACTCGCACGTGCGCAGACTGTCCTCGCGCGTGAACCCCAGCATCTGTCCGTCCAGCCCCGAGCAGCGTAATGTGCCGTTCGAACAGGCGTTCGAGAACGTCCTCGATGACACCCTGAACCGTTACCGATGTCGGCTGACGCTGCCATCCGGCGAACCGCGACCCGTCGTACTGCAGCACGAGTTGGACGGTGCGCTCCCGCATGAGGCGGAACTTACGGACTGCCGGTATGAAGTCAAGCAATCGGGCCCGCACAATTCATATACGCAAAACCCACGCAAACGATTGACAAATCACGATTTAGGCAGCAAACTCGCATCATCGGATGTCCGTGAAATCTCTTCCCGCACTCGCGGCTGATCTCGCTCTCGCCTCAGACGCCGCCGCTGCGCTCAGAGCGGTCCACGAAGAGCTATGCGGTGCGGACCGCAACACGGGACTCGTGCTGCTCACCGTGGACCCTCGGCGCAACGCCCTGGTCAACCGGGCGCTCGGATCGGCGGCGGACGCATCGTCCGACGGCGCACTCCCGGCGTACGCGCTGCTGGCGCTCGATCATCTTCCGCCGACCGTCCAGTACGCGGTCCTCGCCGGCCAGCGCTTTGCCGATGTTGGCGATCAGGGTTCGCAGTTCGCGCGACTGCTGGGAGTTGAAGCCGGGGTTGGCGAGTTCCGGCTGCTCCTCAAGGGGGTAGTCTTCGAAGGCGCGCTCGCTGCAGCCTTGGCACTGTACGATTCCAGCCGCCGGTCCGGTCCAAAACTGCTGGAGCGGGCAGCTCCGCTTGCAACCCTGTTCGAGCTCGCGTACGCGCGGTTCTACGAGCGTGATGCCCGATTCGAGGCGGTTGCCGCATTGCACGACGTAACAAACAGGCTCCGTGCTGAACACGCGAGTTCGGCTTCCGGACTGGAGCGTGAGGTCGAGCGGCTGCGTGCTGCGCAGCGAGCCGGAACGAGCGACGTCGTGCACCGCCTGCGCGATGCGATCGGCGCGGCGGAGCGTCGCGCTATGGCCGCTGAACAGCAGCTCGTCGCGATTGAGGGGCAAGTCATAAATGCTGTCGATCGTCTTGAGCGTGCGCATATTCAGCTGCACCAACAGGACACCACACTGCGCGCGCAAAGCGAACTCATCCGCGAGCTGGAAAGCCGCCTCGCCGAAGCGGAGACCGCCGCCGAGCGTCTAGGGGAGCCGGCGAGTTCCTTGAAGAGCTGACCCGATGACGAACACCCCTCCGCCTGCGCCGCTGCAGGACGTGATTGCAGCACTTGCACACAATCGAGCGCTCGAACAGGACAATGTGACTGCGGCGTTCGATGTGGTTATGCGTGGTGATGCATCTGCAATTCAGATTTCGGCGCTCCTGACCGGCCTCAGAGTCCGTGGTGAGACATCCGAGGTGGTTGCAGGGGCGGCGAGCGCATTGCGGCGCGCGATGGTGCGGCTCGAACTGCCTGATCCCGAGAGTGTAGTCGACACCTGCGGCACCGGCGGCGGATCCGTTGGGACATTCAATATCTCCACGGCCGCTGCGCTCGTTGCAGCAGGCGCAGGCGTACGTGTTGCCAAGCACGGTAATCGCTCTTTCACATCCCGATCGGGAAGTGCCGACGTTCTCGAGGCCCTTGGTGTCAACATCGACGTCGATGTTGAAGCAATGCAGCGCGCATTTCATTCGGCCGGTATCGTCTTCATGTTCGCGCCGCGCATGCATCCCGCTATGCGGCACGTCGGCCCAGTGCGCCGCGAACTTGGCGTTCCCACCGTCATGAACATCATTGGCCCTCTGGCAAATCCTGCGTCGGCTGGCAGGCAAGTGATCGGTGTAGCTGATGCGGAGCGCGCCCCCGTCATTGCAAGAGCACTCGCGGCGCTGGGCACGGTTCACTCGCTCATCGTCTATGGTGAACCTGGCATGGACGAGATTTCGCCGCTCGGCACGACGCGGATCATCGAGATTCGGAAGGGTGCGATTACCGAATGGACGACAGACCCGGCTGCACTTGGTCTGGCGTCAGCCCACGCCTCTGAACTCGCAGGCGGCTCGCCAGGCGAAAATGCGAGCCTGGTCAGCGCGTGTCTGGATGGCTCAGCACCACCCGGTGCGATTGCCGCCGTCGCCGCGAATGCTGGCGCGGCGATCTACGTTGCGGGAATGGCGTCCACTCTCGGCGAGGGGGTAGAAAGAGCAAAGGCCGCGATCGCGGATGGTTCTGCGACAGCGGCCCTCGAACGGCTGCGTAGTGCACTCCCGCGGACCTAGCGCCGCGACAGTTCCGTACTACTCAGCGGCGCATGCCTAACAACGACGCATTACCCCTACGACCACGCCCTGAATTGCGACATCGTTCTCGTGAACGTAGATGGGAGCCATCAACTCGTTGCGCGGTTGCAGTCTTATGCGGCCGTCGCGTTCACGATAGAATCGCTTGACCGTAGCCGAAGCACCGTCAATGAGCGCGATGACAGTCTCGCCGTTGTCGCAGGAGGCGCGCTCGTTGACAACAACGAAATCGCCGTCGCAGATGTGGTCGTCGATCATGGAGTTGCCACGCACGCGAAGGACGTAGTGGTTGCCACCGCGACGAACAAAATCCTCAGGCACCGCGATCGTCTCGTGAGACGGGATGGCCTCGATCGGCATACCGGCGGCGACCGTCCCCATCAGCGGGATCTGAATCGCCCGGGGATACTCCTCGGACGGGAGGATCTCGATGCCACGGCTCTCGTTGTAGCGCCGTTTGATGTACGATTTGCGCTCCAGGTTGCTAAGGTGCTCGTGAACCGTCGCCAGGGAGCTATAATCGAAGCGTTCCGCGATTTCCTCGAAGCTGGGCGCATAGCCGTTCACTTCGGTGTAATCAGCGAGATAACTGAGAATTTCCCGTTGGCGCTTGGTCAGCGACATCGCCAGATTCCTAGAGGGTGGGTCTGCATGCGCGGCTGACCCCGAACAGCCGCCGAAAGAACACGTTATCCGAAGAATGCCCGAAACGCAAGGTATTACCGCATCGCGGAGAATCTGGACGCCTCCCTCCGGCACGCTCGGCGGGCTGGTGGCCGCTGCCTACGCCCGTGCTGCCGCACAGGGGAGCGAGGCGCCACGCTGGAACGCCAAGGCGACTAATGCCGCAACGCGGCCATCGTTCCGGGATGCCCTGAATGGCTCCACGGTCGGCGTCGTTGGGGAGGTGAAACGACGTTCGCCGTCGAAGGGCGACATAAATCCGGATATCCAGCCTGCCGCTCAGGCGCGGCTTTACGTGGAGGCTGGGGCTGTGGCGATATCTGTGCTGACCGAGCCCGAGCACTTCGGCGGTTCGATGTCGGATCTGGAACTAGTAGCTGGAACCGTTGCGGTTCCAGTCCTGAGAAAGGACTTCATCGTCTCGACGGTGCAGCTGTACGAGGCTCGCGCCCGAGGCGCCGCGGCGGCGCTTCTCATCGTTCGCGCGCTGCCACACAGTGCACTCGTCGAGTTGCACGATGTGGGCTCTGCGATTGGACTCGATCTGCTCGTCGAAGTTCGTGATGAGGAGGAGCTGGCGATCGCGATCGACATTGGCGCCAGGATCATCGGGGTCAACAATCGCAATCTCGAGACGCTCGTGATCGATCCTTCGACCGTCGATCGGATAGTGCCGCTTATTCCGCGTGATGTAGTGGCGGTGGCTGAGAGCGGAATGGCGTCGCCGGAGCACGTTCAGCGAGCGGCAACTGCTGGCGCGGACGCAGTTCTGGTAGGCTCCTATGTTTCCGCCGCTGCCGATCCACTGGCTGCGGTTCGCTCACTTATCGGCATACGAACAGAGCGGAATGCGCGTCCAGATTAAAGTTTGCGGGCTCACGCGAGCCGCGGACGCAGCTACCGCCGCAGCACTCGGCTTTGACTACGTCGGAGTAATTTTCGCGGGTGGTCCGAGGAGCCGAACACTCAGTGAAGCGATTCACATCCTGCGCGATAGTGGTACCGCCGCCAGGGTTGGTGTATTTGGGGTCCCCCATGCCACGGAGTTGAGCAACTACGTGCGCATGGTTCCACTGTCCGTGGCGCAGCTCCACGGCGACTCATCGCCCAAGGCGGTGCTCGCGGCACGCGCGGTCGGAGTCCACGAGGTCTGGGCAGTCGTGCCGGTGATGGATGGCGCTCTCCGTCACGACACGGAGGAGCTGTTTCAGTGCGCAGATGCAGTCGTCCTCGATACACGCGACGCAGGAGGACTGGGTGGTACCGGACGACCGTTCGACTGGGATGCGATAGGTGATATGCTGCGCCCGATGAGGCGGCAGGCGAAGTTGGTGATTGCCGGTGGCCTGACACCGGACAATGTCGCGCGCGCAATCGAGATGCTCAAGCCGGACATTGTGGATGTGTCATCTGGCGTCGAGTCCTCGACTGGTGTGAAGGATCCAAAACTGTTAAGCCGCTTCATCGAAGCGGCGCGGAGTGCCTGAGATTTGACTACGATGCTTCCCAAAGCGACGGATCGTTTCGGAGAATTTGGAGGTCGATACGTACCCGAGACCCTGATTCCAGCTCTCGACGAACTGGAGTTTGCGTTTGACGCTGCGATGTCCGACCCCGATTTCGTACGGACTTACGCAGATCTTTTGCGGGACTATGTTGGTCGGCCGTCGCCTCTGAGTGACGCACCGCGGCTCAGCGAGCGCGTGGGTGCGAAGGTGTATCTCAAGCGCGAGGACCTGAATCACACTGGCGCGCACAAGATCAACAATGCGCTAGGGCAGGCGTTGCTGGCGATGCGCATGGGTAAGCGTCGCATCATCGCCGAAACTGGAGCGGGGCAGCACGGCGTAGCAGCCGCCACTGCTTGCGCCAGGTTCGGACTGGAATGCGTGGTGTACATGGGCGAGACGGACATGGAGCGTCAGGAACTCAACGTCTTCCGTATGCGATTGATGGGCGCAACTGTAGTTCCGGTCAGCTCTGGAACGCGTACGCTCAAGGACGCGACCACCGAAGCAATCCGGGACTGGGTGACCAACGTCGAGACGACGCACTACATCATCGGCTCTGTGGTGGGGCCTGCGCCGTATCCGCGCATGGTGCGCGATCTTCAGAGTGTGATTGGTCGCGAAGCGCGAGAGCAGATGCTCGCACGCACTGGCGGCCTTCCGACTGCGGTCGTCGCATGCGTCGGCGGTGGATCCAACGCAATGGGGATATTCCACGCGTTCGTCGATGACGCGGCGGTGCGCCTGGTTGGTGTCGAAGCGGCGGGCGAGGGGCTGAACACTGAACACCATTCAGCCTCGCTTTCGCGTGGACGTCCTGGGGTACTGCACGGCGCGCTCAGCTACCTGCTTCAGGATAAGAACGGCCAGGTACACCCGGCACACTCGATTTCTGCAGGGTTGGACTATCCAGGGGTGGGCCCGGAGCATTCATTTCTGCATGACTCGAAACGTGCGGAATACGCCGCGGTGACGGACTCAGCCGCACTGGAAGCATTTGGAGTACTCAGCCGGCTCGAAGGCGTGATCCCCGCGCTCGAAACGTCACATGCTGTGGCGTGGCTGCTCGATTCTGTCGGAACCTGGTCGCCGAGTGATAAGGTGCTGTTGTGTGTCAGCGGCCGTGGCGACAAGGACGTGGCTCAGGTCCGCGCCATGCAGGGCAACGCGCGCTGATGTCTCAGCCGCCCGCGGCACCACCAGGAGGTCAGAGGGCGCCAGCTGGCTCCCTCGATGCAGTTATTTCGGAAATGCTGAAAAGTCTTGCGCGCGCGGTAAGGTCGTTCCAATTGTATCTGCCCAACAATCCAATGCACGCTCGCGCAATCGACAGTGCACATGCTGCGCTGGTTGGATTATGGGTGCTTACTGATCATGTGGAGATCGGAGTTACGGAGAATGACTTTACGCACGAGGACGTCTCTATCATGTCAGAGACGGATCGGGGCGGCGAAAGTCTACCGTGGCTGTTCTACAAGGACGGCATCCGGTCGTTCGAATTGCGGCGGGGGTTCGAGACGCGCGATCTGCCGCGTTTCCTCGGAGCGGTGCAGGCGGTACGTGCGCAGGCCAGCGGCGACGAGGATCTGGTCACGCTCTTCTGGGAATGCGATTTCGAATGCTTCTCGTACAAGTACGAGGAGGCCGGTGGCGACGGTTACAGCGCGCCAGGCGCAGAATTGCTGCGCGGCGGCGCGCCGCGAGGGAGCGTGGACGCACCACAGGATGGCGAGAGTGATGTCGGCACGTACGGATCCAGCTCGTCGCAGTTTGCTCGTATCTCGGACTTCGACCCGACTCTCTACTTTTTGGAAGAGCAGGAGATCAACTACCTGCATGACTCCATCCGGCAGGATTTTGGCGGCGACTTGAGACCGTCCGTTGCCGCCGCGCTGCTCGACACGTTCGAGACCCAGACCGATCCTACCGTTCGCGAAGAGATATGCGGAATACTCGAGAACTTCATGCTGGTGCTCCTGTCGGGCCTGCAATTCCGCGCCACTGCTTTTCTGATCCGGGAAAGCGCGGCAGCGACATTGCGCGCGGAGAACCTGCTCCCGTCGCATCGGCAGCGACTGACTGAATTGGTTGATCGGATCAGCGATCCGGCGACGCTGAATCAGCTGCTGGATGTGCTCGAGGATACACCGCTTCAACCGCCGCAGCAGGATCTGGTCACGTTGTTCACAAGGCTCAGCCCGAAGGCGTTGCAGCCGCTTGTGTCGCATCTTGTTCGCTCTCGGAACGCCGGTTTGCGCGCGCTGCTCGAAGACGCGGTAACGCGGCTTGCCAGCTCCGACACAGACGAGTTGATGGCACTGATAGGCTCGGATGACGAGCCGGTTTCGCTCGAGGCCATGCGTCGGGCCGGCGATCTCAAATCTCCGGTTGCCGTCCCGCATCTGGCACGCGCTCTCGGCTCCTCGTCCGAGACAACCCGTGCGGCGGCGATCGGCGCTCTTGCAGAGATCGGCTCGCCGGGCGCGATGCAGTTGCTCGAGCGGAGTATCGAGGACGTGGATCGTGACATTCGGCTGGCTGCACTCAAGGCGTGCACAGAGCGCCAGCACCGGCCCACCATAGGTCGACTCGAACGCGCGCTTAAGGATCGGCTGCTTCGTGATGGATCGTCCGTCGAGAAGTCTGCATTCTTCGACGCCTACGCTACACTCGGAGGCGACTCCGCAATACCACTCCTCGAGAACATCCTTTTGCCTAAAGGCCTGCTTGCAAGGAAAGAGGATCCTATCACGCGCGCGAGTGCCGCAATGGCACTCGGAAAACTCGGCAGCGAACGAGCGCTGGACATTCTCCGCAAGGCTGCCGGAGACAAGGAGATTGTCGTACGAAGTGCTGCGGCCCGTGCACTTCGGGGTAGCGCGTGAGTACGTTGAACCAGGACGACGGCGAGCGCCAGGAGGTGGCGAGCACTCGACGGACTGGACGCGCGTTGATTGTCGCGATTCATGCCGCGTCGCGTGTGATGAAGTTGTATCCGCCGGAACACCAGACCGTTCAGAAGTCGCTTACCGACCTTGCAGCAGCGGCCCTCGAAAGCAGCGGTGTGGACGCGCAGCTGGAAGTCCGTATACACGGCGAATTCATATTTGTAAATGGCACACGCCTGCGACTGGACCTGAGCAACTACGCCAGTTTCGGCCGCGTCCTGGAATTATTTCGGGCGTCGGGTGTAGGTGTACTGCGTGTGTTGCGGGAGGCGGCACCACGAGAATGGTTCTCATTGCTCACACTTCTCGCGACACTGGGTAGCGTAGCCGAGGCGGATGCCGACGAACTCGCGCGACGCCTTCAGGCAGCAGGCGTGGATGCATTCGAGGTAGCTGCGGACGCAGAGGCAGAGGAGGACATCGAGGAGCGCGAAGCCGCGAAAGCTGCTGCCCGCCGGACCTATGCACAGTCGGTCGCGCTCACCAAGGACGTGATCAATTCCGTGCGCATGGGCCGGGTCCCAAGCGCGCGCAAGATTAAGCGCGCCGTTCAGACGATCGTCGATCAGGTGCTCACTGAAGAAGCGTCACTGATCGGACTGACCACGTTGCGCGAGTACGACGAATACACGTACACCCATTCGGTCAACGTGTGCATCTTTTCCGTCGCACTTGGGAAACGCATCGGGATGTCGAAGCTCCAGCTGTACGAGCTGGGAATGGGCGCGTTGATGCACGACATCGGCAAGTCGCGCGTGCCGACGGACGTCATTCAGAAGAGCACCGCACTTGACGAGGACGACTGGCGGCGGATTACCGCTCATCCGTGGCTAGGCATGCTCACGCTGTTTCAACTTCGCGGACAGCAGGAATTGCCGTATCGCGCGATGGTCGTTGCGCATGAACATCACATGCGGCGTGATTACTCGGGGTATCCGAAGGTGATCCGCCCACGTCAGATGTCCATGACCAGCAAGCTGGTCGCAGTGGCCGATGCATACGACGCGGCGACAACGCGTCGGTCGTATCAGACAAAGCCGTATCCACCTTCAGCGGTGTTGCAGGAGATGCGTGACAACCCGCTCCGAGGGCTGGATCCGGTTGTCGTCAAGGCCTTCATCACCCTGCTGGGCATCTATCCTTCCGGCACGCTTGTCGTGCTGGACACCTTCGAACTGGCCGTGGTTCTTGCGGCGAATGTGGATCCGGAGATGTTGTCGCGCCCGCGAGTCGTTATCGTAAGTGATGGGCGCGGCAATCTCCTGCAGCCGCCGATCGAATCAGACTTGGCGGCAACAGGCCCCGATGGCCAGTTCGCACGTACTATCATCAAGACAGCGGATCCGGAAAGGTATGGCATCAGGGTTAGTGACTACATCATCTAACAAGATCGACGAACGCTTTACGACGTTGCGAGCGACCGGCCGTAAGGCGCTCGTCTGTTACGTCACGGCCGGCCATCCGGATCTTTCGAGATCGCGGGAGCTGCTGCAAGGACTCGAGGACGCAGGGGCGGATGTTCTCGAAATAGGCGTGCCGTTTTCCGATCCCATGGCGGACGGGCCTGTGATTCAGGCAAGCTCGCAGACTGCACTTGATGCAGGCATGACATTCGACGGTGTACTTGACCTGGTCGAACAAGCGCGACTGAAGATTCCCGTCGTGCTGTTCGGCTATCTGAATCCGTTCCTGGCAGCGGGGCCGAGTGCACTTGGCCGGATGCAAGCCGCCGGTTGCGACGGGCTGCTCATTACCGACTTGCCAGTGGGAGCAGATCCAGCACTCGAGTCCAGCATAGGAGCGAGCGACATAGCGTTCATCCGGCTGGTGGCACCGACGACTCCGACTGAACGGATGCAACTGATCGCGAGTCACGGGAGCGGTTTCGTATATCTCATCAGCAGGCTCGGAGTTACTGGGATGCAAAGCGCGGTGGCTCCCGAACTGGGCGCGACAGTCGCGCGGCTGCGCTCCGTGACCACGCTTCCAGTCTGCGTGGGATTCGGCGTCACGAACGCAGCGCAGGCCGCTGCAATCACATCGATTGCCGACGGCGTGGTCGTTGGGAGTGCCATCGTGAAGGCCGCCGGAGAAAGCGTTGACGCCGCGGTCTCTCTCGCAAAGTCGTTGCGTTCCGGCATCGATCAGGCGACTTGATGATCCCGGACACGGTTGTCCTGCAGGCAATGCGATTCCACACGCGTGTTGGAGTGCTCCCACACGAAAAACAGTTGCCGCAACCTGTCGAAGTTGACCTGTCGGTGACGGTGGATGGTGCCGTGCGACCGCCAAACGTAGTTGACTACGTCGCGCTTTATTCGGCAGTTGCAGAAGTAATGTCGACGCCGCACATATCGTACCTTGAAGAGGCGGCAGAGCGTATCGCATCGGCGGCGCTTCTGGTGAAGGGCGTCCGTACCGCGACAGTATCCGTGCGCAAGCCGCACGTACCATTGCCAGGCCCTGTCGAATTTGCGCAGGTGTCGATTACCCGCGAGCGAAATGGATGACATCGCTTTCGTTGCACTGGGTAGCAACATCGGCGACCGGGAGCGGCATCTTGCCGATGCGCGCTCCAGAATCGCGAAGATATCCGGGGTCGTGATCCTGGCGGAGTCGATGGTCGAGGAGACTGCACCGATAGGACCTGTCAAACAGGGCCCGTACCTCAACCAGATGATCGCGCTCGGGACATCGCTCCCCCCCGCCGAACTCCTCGTCAGGCTTCACGAGGTGGAGGTTCTGGGTGATCGGGTCAGAACGGCCCGTTGGGGACCGCGCACGATAGATTTGGACATCGTCAAGTATGCGCGCACGACGTGGAATTCTTTGGAGCTGCGAGTGCCGCATGATGAGATCGATAACCGCGACTTCTGGCAACGCGAGCTGGCCGAACTTGCAGAGGTGATGATTTGAGCAGTGCCACGGATTTGTGCTGCGCTCGTCGCGGCCGGCGCTGCGTTCCAATCCGGAGAAACGCGTGCCCCGTCGATCGAAGCTGCCGGGGTGGCCATACTGACGCAGGAACCCCAGCTTGCGACTGATTATTTCAAGGTCGTTCGGGAATCCGACTTTGATCAACCCGCTGCAGTGACGCGTGGTGATTCCATCGTCACCGCGGTTCGGCTTGGAACAACTCGATTGATAGACAACATTCAACTCTAAATATGGCAAGCTCGACGCTGGATCTTCCCGCATGGGCGCACGTTGGCGATAAGCGCGCGGAGCACATTCAGAGAGTTACCGCACTCCTCAACGCTTGGGCTGCGGCGATGCGGTTGCCTCCTGCAGAGGCACGCGCATTTGTTGACGCGGGGGTGCTTCACGACGCGTTGCGCGACGCTACAGAAGCAGAACTGCGCCGGATTACCGGCGACAACGAGAGCCCCCTGGGCTTGCTGCACGGCCCTGCCGCTGCGATCACGCTGGAGAAGCACGGCGAACAACGCACCCAGTTACTTGACGCGGTGCGATACCACACTGTCGGAAATGCAGCCTGGGGAACGGTTGGCCGCGCACTTTACATGGCGGACTTCCTCGAGCCGGGACGCAAGTTCTCGAAGCAGGATCGCTACTTCCTGGCGCTGCAGGTTCCCAACTCATTCGACGCAGTGTTCCGGCAAGTTGTGCGCATGCGCCTGGAATGGACTGTTCGCGAGGGGAACCAGATTTTCCCGGAAACTGTGGCACTCTGGAATAGCCTGCAGTAATGCCGCGCTGTTTCGCGGTGTCAGTGTCTACAACTCTGACGGTGATTGCTCTGCTACTCCCAGGTTGCACCCACCATGACAAAGCTGGTTCGACGGCAACGCGCGAGTCGACGCGGATCGATACCACTATTGGGCATGCACCGGCGGACGTACGCATCAAAGTCGAGATTCTTAACGCCAGCAGGCTTCGCGGTGCCGCGCGTTCCGCGACGTTTCTACTCAGAGAACGCGGCTACGACGTTGTTGCGTCTGGAAACGCCGGTCGGCTCCAGGACCCTACCGTCGTTCTCGACCGCTCAAATCACCCGGAGTGGGCAGCGCTGATCGCGAAGGCGATCGGCGGCAAGGTTGAATCCAAGCCGGACACGTCACGCTACCTCGACGCCACTGTCATCCTCGGCGCGAGCTGGACGCCGCCGCCTATGCCGTTCCACCCGTAGCTGACCGCAGGCCGCGGCGATGTCCTTGCCGCGACTCTTCCTGATCGCCACGTTCAGGCCGGCCCGCCGGAGAGAGGCACCGAAACGGCGGATCGAATCGGCGCTCGTCGGCGTGAAATCACCAGCACCGCCAGGGTGCAACGGGATGAGATTAACGAAGGCCTTACACTCACGCGCGAGCTTCGCAAGTTCGCTGGCGTCCTCGGGCCGATCGTTGATGCCGCCGAGCATCACGTACTCGAAAGTCACTCTTCGGTCGAAGCTCTTGGCCGCTTCGATTACGTCGGCAAGCGGATACTTGGTGTTGATTGGCATCAGGCTTCGCCGCAACGCATCGGTCGGTGCGTGGATTGAGATCGCCAGTCGAAACTGCTCCGGGCGTTCGCCAAGAGCGACAATCCCGGGGAGAATTCCGACGGTTGACACGGTGATGTGGCGAGCCCCGATGCCAATCCCATTTGGATCGTTGAGGATCGTCAGAGCCGTGTCGACAGCGCGCCAGTTCATCATCGGCTCTCCCATCCCCATGAACACGATGTTGGTGACCGCAATTGGAGGCTCGAGCAGCGCCATTTCACGAACCTGAACCGCGATCTCGTACGGTTCGAGATTTCGGGTGAATCCCATCTTGCCGGTCGCGCAGAATGCACACTGAAGGGCGCACCCAGCCTGCGAGGAAATGCAGAGCGTCAGGCGATCGCTGTCGGGAATCGAGACGGTTTCGATAGCCTCACCGTCAGCGAGTCGGAACAGGAATTTGCGAGTACCGTCAGCCGACGTCTGCTCAGTTGAAACCGTGAGGGAAGGTAATTCGAACGATTGTTCGAGAGTCTCTCTCGTGGCCATCGGAATGTCGGTAATCTCAGCAAACGATCTTACCGGTGCCTGCCAGAGGCGGCGCGCGACCTGTTGCGCGCGGTACACCGGCTCGCCCCGGTCGCGAAAGAAGGCCTCGAGCGCCGAGTTCGCCGCTTGAGGAGTGAGATTCAGGAGATTGATTTTGGACATGTTAGTAGTGGCAGGCTACAGCTCGAAGGGCCTACCATAAACCGTTGCCAGACATAAATTTAACCGATCTATATGCAATCATATTACCAGGTCGAAACGCGACCATCAGCCATCGCGTGAGCGCTCCCGAATTTCCAGCAACTACCGAGCGTACCACCTTCTGCGGCGCACTTCGCGCCGAGCATGTCGGAGCAACGGTAAAGCTGGGCGGATGGGTCGAGAGCTCCCGGAACCTGGGCGGCATGGTGTTCCTCAGTCTCCGTGATCGTGCCGGAGTAGTGCAGGTGTCCTTCAACCCTGACTTCACCGCGCCGGACGTGATTGATGCCGCCTCGTCGGTGTCGCTGGAGAGTGTGATCCTGGTAGAAGGCACTGTGGCCGAACGTCCCGCAAACATGGCGAATCCGGACATGAGCACGGGTGCAATCGAGGTACGGGCAGTGTCGGTGACTGTCGTCGGACCAGCGGAGTCGGTCGCGATGCCGGTGGTGGCTAAGGGTTCGAACCTGCCAGCGGAGGATGTTCGTCTACGGTATCGATACCTCGACCTGCGTCGCGCACCGCTCCAGGCGAACATGATTCTGCGACACAAGTTGTTGCAGACGACGCGCAGGTATCTGGATGGGAAGGGTTTTCTCGAGATCGAGACACCGATTCTCACCAAGCCAACGCCCGAGGGGGCACGCGACTACCTGGTGCCGAGCCGGGTGCATCCGTCCGAGTTCTACGCCTTGCCGCAATCGCCGCAGCTTTACAAGCAGCTGTTGATGATTTCTGGTATGGATCGGTATTTTCAGATTGCGCGGTGTTTCCGTGATGAGGACCTCCGCGCGGATCGTCAGCCGGAGTTTACGCAGATCGACATCGAGGCCTCGTTCATCCAGCCTGCGGACATTTACGCGCTGACCGAGGGTATGCTGAAGGAGTTGTTCGCGGTGGCCGGGATCGAGGTGGAAAAGCCGTTCGCGCGCATGACGTATGCAACTGCGATGGAGTACTTCGGCTGTGATCGGCCCGACCTCCGTTACGGACTGGAGATTCGCGACGTAACCGCGGTCTTTGCCGAATCCGAATTCGGAATTGCGCGGAGCGCTATCGCTGCGGGAGGTCGCGTTCGTGGAATCGTACTGCCGGGTGGTGCATCGCTGTCGCGCAAGCAGGTGGACGAGATTGAAGCGGTCGCAAAGAGCGCGGGCGCGGGCGGCCTGATTCGCATCAAGTGCGTCGGTGGAGCGCTCGACGGCGCGGCGGCAAAATCGCTCACTGACGCTGGTCGCGCCGTACTTCAGCTCGCCGACGGCGACCTCATGCTGTTGGTAGCTGGTCCGGATCACGTATCGAGTACAGCGCTTGACAGAACGCGACAGGAGTCCGCGCGAAGGTTGTCCCTCGTTCCGGATGGTGCGAACGAGCTTGTCTGGGTGACGGACTTCCCGATGTTCGCCGTGGATCCCGCATCGGGTCGCCTCGATGCGATGCATCATCCATTCACGGCGCCAAATCCGGAAGACATGCATCTTCTGGACACAGACCCTGGTCGAGTGCGCGCTCTCGCATACGACGTCGTGCTTAATGGCACGGAGCTCGGTGGTGGAAGCATTCGCATCAGTGATCCGGCGCTGCAACGACGAGCGCTGTCATTACTCGGCGTCGATGCGGCGACGGCGGAAGCCCGGTTCGGGTTTCTGCTCGAAGCGTTATCGGCTGGAGCACCGCCGCATGGTGGAATCGCCCTTGGATTCGACAGGATCGCGATGATGCTGGCTGGGGCCCCCAGTTTGCGTGATGTAATTGCATTCCCCAAGACAACGGCAGCACGCGCGTTGTTCGAGGGCGCTCCGACTCTCGTGCCGCCCGACGAACTCGCGGCACTGCACCTCAAGACAACGGCAGATTGAGCATTTCAGAAGACAACGTCGTCCAGCGCATCTCGACCGAGGGTGCGGACATGCTCACGCTCGCGGGCGTGAACGACGAAAACATCACCGAGCTGATGCGCCAGACCGGAGCACGCGTTGCGCTGCGCGGCGACACGATGACGATCAGCGGCTCACGCGATGAAGTGGAGCGTGCTCAGCCGGTTGCGCAACGCATGATCGACACTGCCAAGCGTCAGCTTCCGCTAACCGCTGACGACGTGCTCCGCATGAGCCTCGACGGTGTACGGCCAGATGGATCCACATCAACCGATCGGATCATTCTTCCCGGCATCCGGAAGGTCATTCAACCCAAGACGAGTGGTCAGGCTGAGTATCTCAAGCAGATCACTGAGAATGACATCGTTATCGGTATCGGACCCGCCGGCACGGGGAAGACGTATCTCGCNGTGGCGGCTGCCGTTGACGCGCTTTCGCGCAAGCGGGTGCGGCGAATAGTCCTGGCGCGTCCGGCAGTCGAAGCTGGCGAGAGTCTCGGATTCCTTCCCGGCGACATGCAGGCGAAAGTGGATCCATATCTTCGCCCGTTGTATGATGCGCTCGAAGACATGATGCCGGCAGAGCGCGTGCAGAAGGCGCTTGAGACAAGAACAATCGAGATTGCGCCGCTCGCGTACATGCGCGGCCGCACACTCGCCGATGCGTTCGTCATCCTCGACGAAGCGCAGAATGCGACGAGCGCGCAGATGAAGATGTTTCTCACGCGACTCGGCGTGAATTCACGCGTCGTTATTACGGGCGACAAGACGCAGATCGATCTGCCTCGTCGCGAGGATTCCGGACTGGTGCAGGTAGAGCGAGTGCTGGCCGGCATCGAGGGCATTTCGTTCTTCTACTTCACCGAAGCGGACGTAGTGCGCCACCGTCTGGTGCGCGATATCATCAAAGCGTACGCAGAAGACACGACCGGGTGAGTAGATGAATCTCTGGGAGCGACTGTCCGCACGTGATGGCGCGCAGGAGGCTGACGCGACGGATCGCTCGCGCCGGGAGGGTGCTGCCGAAGCGAGGACATCGTTCGTGCCGCGGCTCGACCTCATTCTCGGGGTGGTCGCCGTTGCTGTGAGATTGATCCTGGATCCGTTGATCTACTTCGCGCTCGCCATCGCGGTCGCCGTCCTCATACCGGGTCGTACCGGAGATTTTGTGACGGCGTTCTTTGTGGCAGTCGGGTCGTTGTTTCTGTATCGTGCGCAACGTTGGCGCAGGATCCCCGACCATCTTCGCTGGCTTGCGTGGGCGGATCTCAACAAGCCGCTCTTGAGGCGGCTCAGTCTGGAGGCGCCGGGTACCTATGCGCACACGATTGCGATGGCGAACCTTACTGAGGCCGCGTGTGACGCAATCGGTGCCGACGGACTGCTCGGGCGGGTTGGGGCGTATTACCACGACATTGGCAAGCTCCGCAAGCCGCAACACTTCGTGGAGAATCAGCCGCGTGGTCGAAACCCGCACGACAAACTGAAGCCTGCTACAAGTGCAGCGATAATTCGTTCACACGTCCGCGACGGTATTGATCTCGCCAAGGAAAACGGAGTGCCGCGCCCGATCCAAGCATTCATCGCAGAGCACCATGGCACGCTACCGATCGCGTATTTTCTGGCCAAGGCGAGGGAGCGCGACGAATCTGTGAACGCTGCGGAGTACGCTTATCCCGGCCCGATACCGCAAAGCGCCGAAACGGCCGTCTGCATGCTGGCCGACGCAGCGGAGGCAACCGTGCGCTCACTCGCTGATCCGACGCCGCAGTCGATTCGTGCATCGGTTGAGGCCACAGTCGCAGCGCGCATTCAGGATGGGCAACTCGCGGACGCACCGATAACGCTTCGCCAGCTCGGGATCGTGCGTGACCAGTTCGTCAGGATTCTGACCGGAATGTATCACGGACGCGTCGAATATCCATCGCCGGCTCGTCCGCTTTCGATTACGACCAAGCCGGACTCGCGGGCCACCGCGTGAGCGTTGCCGTCGACGTGTCGCGTGATGGGCTCCGTATTGCGATTTCAGAAGAGCGCGTGCGTGACATTGTGCGCACTGTTTGTCGACGCGAACGCGCGACCGACGCGCTGGTATCCGTCGCGTTTGTCAGCAACAGCAGAATCGCGCGACTGAATCGCGAATACCTCGGGCATTCGGGCGCAACGGATGTGATAACCTTTGAACTGCGATCCGGGGATGGCACGTCGCTGGGTGCGCGGCCAGTAATTGGCGACATCTACATTGCCCCGACCGTCGCGGCCGCCAACGCGCGCGAGGCTGGGGTTGGCATACGCGAGGAACTGACGCGCCTGGTAGTGCACGGAACGCTGCACGTGCTCGGTTATGCGCATGACGAAGACGCTGACAGGATGCAGGGCGAGATGTGGCGTCGTCAGGAGGCTCTGGTTGCCGCAATCGTTTGACGCGTTGATTGCCGATTTCGAGGCCGGGAAAATGGCGGCTCTCGCTCGGGCGATCAGCATCGTCGAGAATCACCGGACGGGCTACGACGAGCTGATGACGCGGCTTCATCCGCGCATCGGGCGCGCGCAACGACTTGGGATGACCGGGCCGCCTGGCGCCGGGAAAAGTACCATCACCAATCTCATCGTTCAATCACTTCGACGTGACAACCTCCGTGTCGGCGTGGTCGCCGTGGATCCATCCTCTCCATTCACCGGCGGTGCGTTGCTCGGCGACAGGGTGCGAATGGAGGCAGTGGCGCTCGATCCTGGCGTATACATTCGTTCGATGGCCACGCGCGGCTCACTCGGCGGCCTTTCAGCACGGACCGCCGAAGTCGCGGACGTACTCGACGCTTTTGGCTTCGACCGGATCATCATTGAGACGGTTGGAGTAGGCCAGACCGAACTCGACATTGCACGCACCGCCGATACAACAGTCGTTGTGCTGGTTCCCGAGTCGGGGGACTCCATCCAGACGCTGAAAGCTGGTGTGATGGAAATCGCCGATATCTTCGTAGTGAACAAGGGAGACCGGCCTGGCGCCGACCGACTTCGCAATGACATCGAGTTGATGCTCGGGCTTCGGCGAGGTGCGACTTCTGCGAATATTCCGGCGCACCACGGAGTCCCGCTCAAGACATTCAATCCGATTCGTATTGCGCGAGATGCCGCTCGGAGCGAGAATCCGGAGGAGTGGCTACCAGCGGTCCTGGGGACAATCGCCTCGAAAGGCGAGGGGATTGACCTTCTGCTGGCGGCCGTAGATCGCCACTTTCGTTATCTTCAAACATCCGGTGGCCTCAAGGGTCGCCGGCGTAACCGGCTCAAGAATCAGGTCACCGAAGTAGTGGCTGAGCGCCTCCGTGCTCGGCTCTGGGAAGATCCCGATACTATCACGTGGCTCGACACTCAGCTCGATTTGATGGAGGCCGGAACGGCGACTCCGTTCAGTGTCGCCGATGAATTGTTGAGTCGGAGCGGCCCACTGCTGACTGGAGTCAAACCATGACAACGGCTGAAATGCTGGAGCTGGATCGATTGCGCGAAGAAGTCGCGCAATGGCGCGCCCGGTTTGACGCAGCTACGAAGCGCAATGCGCTTTTCGCCAATTCGGGTCACGTGGTCGAGCCGCTCTATACCGCTCTCGACATCGCTGGCGACGCTGCAGCCGCTGAGGTTCCAGGCGAATTCCCGTTTACTCGCGGAATCCACCCGACCGGTTATCGCGGCAAGCTCTGGACGATGCGGCAATTCGCTGGGTTTGGTACCGCCCCCGAGACGAATGCGCGATACAAGTACCTCCTGTCGCAGGGACAGACCGGACTTTCGGTCGCATTCGATTTCCCGACTTTGATGGGGTACGACTCTGACCATCCCCGTTCAGAAGGGGAGGTCGGGAAGTGCGGAGTCGCGATCTCAAGCCTGGCAGACATGGAGACTTTGTTCGAGGGCATTCCTCTGGACAAGGTATCGGTGTCGATGACGATCAACGGACCGGCTGTCATTCTGTTTGCGTTCTACGTTGCCGCTGCGGAGAAGCAGGGAGCCGTGGCTGCCGAGCTGCGCGGCACCATCCAGAATGACATCCTGAAGGAGTACATGGCTCAGCATGCGTGGGTTTATCCGATCGAGCCAGCGTTGCGACTCATTGTGGACAATTTCGCGTGGTCTGCCGAGCATGTGCCGCTGTGGAATACGATCTCGATTTCGGGTTATCATATCCGCGAAGCCGGCGCGACCGCTGCTCAGGAGCTCGCGTTCACACTCGCTGACGGTTTCACCTATGTCGAACGTGGAATTGCTCGCGGACTGGATGTGGATGATTTCGCGCCGCGGCTTTCGTTCTTCTGGGATATTCACAACGACTTCTTCGAAGAGATCGCGAAACTGCGTGCTGCGCGTCGCATCTGGGCACGTCATATGAGAGAGCGTTTCGGCGCGAAGGATACTCGATCGCTCATCATGCGATTCCACTCGCAGACGGCTGGCGTGACGCTGACCGCGCAGCAGCCGATGAACAACATAGTACGAGTTGCGTACCAGGCGATGGCCGCCGTGCTGGGCGGTACGCAATCGCTGCACACTAATTCGATGGACGAGACGCTGGCCCTCCCGACAGAACAAGCGGTGGAGGTCGCACTACGCACACAGCAGGTTCTCGCGTACGAAACAGGCGTCCCGAACGTCGCAGATCCACTCGGCGGTTCCTACTACGTCGAGGCGTTGACCGACAAACTCGAGAGCGAAGCTGAAGCTTTGTTTACGAAGATAGAGGAAGTCGGCGGTGTTGTGCGTGGTTTGGAGACTGGCTGGTTGCAGCGTCAGATATCAGAATCCTCTTCTCGGCAGCAGTGGGAAGTTGAACAGCGCAGACGCACAATCGTCGGCGTCAATGATTTTGTCACGGATGAAGGGGAGCTCACCATTCCTTTGCTCAAGGTGGGTGCTGAAGCCGAGCGCGAGCAGCGGTCGCGGATGGCTGCAATGCGCGCTTCGCGTGATGACGCACTCGTCAAGTTGCGGCTTGCGGCGCTGCGCGACGCGGCGAAGACCGATGCGAACCTGATGCCGCTCATCCTGGATTGTGCTCGCGCATATTGCACGCTTTACGAGATTCGCGCCGCGATGGAAGAGGTGTTTGGTGCGTATCGAGAACCAGTCTTCTTCTAACAATCGGACTCGATCCAGATGCGCCCTATCAGAGTATTAGTCGCAAAACCAGGACTGGATGGCCACGACCGTGGAGCCAAGGTTGTGGCTGCCGCGTTGCGTGACGCCGGCATGGAAGTGATCTACACCGGCCTGCATCAGACACCGGAGATGATCGCGACAGCTGCCATCCAGGAAGACGTCGACGTTGTCGGCCTGTCGATTCTTAGCGGCGCTCACATGACGCTTATACCCCGTGTACTCGATCTGCTGCGGGATGACGGCCGCGAAGACATACTCGTGACCGGCGGTGGAATCATCCCCCGAGAAGATATGGATGCACTCGAAGCTCGCGGTACCGGCCGGTTGTTCGGGCCGGGCACACCCACGAGCGAGCTTGTGGAATACATCCACAACTGGTTCGAGGCGCGCGAAGCTCAGACAGCGTGACCTCCAGACTCAGGTCGCTGGACGCGGAACTGCGCGAGCTTGAGCAGAAACTCCAGCAGGGTGGCGGCGCGGCCAAGCTCAAGAAGTTGCATAGCCAGGGAAAGCTGTCGGCGCGTGAACGAGTGGCTCTCTTGTGCGATACCGGAACGCGGTTCGAGGAAGTCGGGTTGCTCGTCGCGTACGACCAGTACGACGGACAGGCGCCATCGGCGGGCGTGGTCACCGGCCTTGCAGTGGTTGATGGTCGTGCGGTTGTGGTCGTCGCGAACGATCCGACGGTGAAAGCAGGTTCGTGGTGGCCGGAGACGATCAAAAAGATCCTGCGTGCGCAGGAGATCGCCATGCGGTGTACGATTCCGATCGTGTACCTGGTCGATTCCGCAGGGGTGAACCTTCCGTACCAGGGCGGCGTTTTCCCCGGGCAGTTCGGTGCGAGTCGCATTTTTTACTACAACTCCATCATGCGCCGCTACCTGCGCATACCGCAGATCGCTGCAGTGATGGGGCAGTGCATCGCCGGTGGCGCGTATCTTCCCGCGCTGTCAGATGTGATTCTGATGGTCAAAGGCACCTCGTTCATGGGACTCGGCGGCCCCAACCTCGTGAAGGGCGCTACCGGTCAGGTAATCGACAGCGAAACGCTGGGCGGCGCAGACACGCATACACGTGTGAGTGGAGTCGCGCATTACGCTGTCGATGACGATACCGCCTGCATATCGAAGATCCGCGATCTCATCGCGAGGCTTCCGCGGCCGGCAGTCGCAGCACCAACCACCAGAATAACGACGGATCCGGCGATCTTCGACCTGCTACCAGCCGATCATCGCATGTCATACGATATGCATGCATTGCTGCGACTGATAGTGGACGACGGAAAACTGGACGAATTCCAGGGCGACCTCGCCGCCGAAGTCATCTGCGGCGACGCGCGCGTCGGTGGGATTACCGTTGCAGTGATCGCGAACCAGCGCGGCCTTGTAAAAGGGAGACGGGGCGAAAAGCCACGATTCGGCGGTATCATCTACGCCGAGTCGGCCGAGAAGATGGCTTTTTTC
>JGI20207J14881_1000012_pt1 | contig 67118 bp, 61 predicted proteins | sample NGESurdeep092012_4_FD_14881 | JGI IMG/M metagenome (IMG submission 14881)
CCGCAATCGTCGCGAAGTCGGCGTAACCGTATTCGCGCTGGACCACGGCGTGGCCACCTCGTCATGGCGCGCGCGGCTCGAATTCAATTAACAACAGATTAAGGTAGGCCTCATTCCTTGACACTTGGCGCCCGGCAGCCATACACTTCGCGTCTATGCCGACACAGCAAGGAAGTTTATCGAACGACATCCGCGCCTCTGGCGCCCGCCGCTGGCTATGGTGGGGGCTTGCCGCGCTGACCCTCGTGGTTGGATATGCGGATCTATGGCGTGGTGGAGAGACGGTTGCGCCCGTCCTCCTCGTCATTGCGTACTGCGTATTGGTCCCGGTGGCGATATTGAAACGCTGACCTCCAGACGCACCTTCAGCCCGTTCGGCGCAATTTCTGCATTCGGGCGAGTAGCTCAGCTGGTTAGAGCGCCTGCCTTACACGCAGGATGTCGGGGGTTCGAATCCCTCCTCGCCCATCATCATATTCCGGGTCTGTCTCGAACCCGGACGTAAAGTAGGTGTACAAACGTTTACACTTTTGGAGGAGTCTCAGTTGAACGCTCGTAAATCTCTGGTGTTTGTAGCTCTTGCGTTCGCCGGCATTGCGCCGGTGCACGCACAGGACTCCAAAGGGCGCATTACCGTCATGACCTTCAAGAGCTCCGAGACGGGTATGGGCGCTAAGGCGGCCGAGGAGCTTCGCAACCAGATCAAAGACAAGTTCGATATCAAGGATCTGTATGTCCTTCCAACGAAGGACGTTAGCAACACACTTGTCCAGTCTGGATTCTCGGCCACAGAACCGCTGGCCCCGAACGACGAAAAGGCGCTGGCGACCCTTCTCCGTGCCGACGAGTTCGTTTCTGGAACGGTCGATAAAGCTGCCACCGGCGACTACACCGTCAATGCCCGCCTGGTGCTGGCGAGGGATATCACGCTTTCTCAGGCGTTGCCCTCTGCTACGAACAGGAAGATTGGCGACGCGATGGACGCCGTCTCCAAGTCAGTCCGTGACGCGCTCAAGCAGATGGATGGCGAGAAGGAGTGTGTCGCGAAGGCACGCGCGGGCGACATCCCGGGCGCTCTAGCCGCGGCCCAGAAGGGAATTGCGGCCTATCCGCAGGCCACTCTGGCGCGTCTGTGCGCCGCGAATGTGCACTATTCCGAATTTCAGAAGGCTACCACTCATGCCGATTCGGTCGCCACGGCAGATTCCGTCCTTGCGATCACGCGTGTCATTGCTCAGCAGGATCCCAAAAGCGTCGCCGCCCTCACGTTTAATGCACAGCTCTACAAGGTTATCGGTGACAGCGCGCAGTCGCGCGCGACGTTGCTCGCTCTCATTCGCGCCGACCCCAATAACGACAAGCTTATTACGCAGGTCGTGAACGAGCTTGCCGGTTCTGGTCACGCTTCAGACGCGATCCCGCTGGTCAAGGAGCTCCTCGACCGCTCACCGGGCGATCCACAGCTTCTTCGTACCGCATTCCTCGTGTACCTGGCAGCGAGCGACTGGCAGGCAGCCGTTACAGCTGGACCAGAGATGATTCGCGCTGATACTTCTACGGCTGACTCGACGTACTTCACTCGTATGGCCGCAGCGTACATGAGCCTGAATCAGGCGAGCGATTCTGCTCAGGCCATCACTGTACTTCAGAGCGGAGTGCAGAAATATCCGAACAATGCGGACATGCTCCTCTCGCTCGCGTCGGCGCTGAGAAAGGCCAACCGCGGACCCGAGTCGCTCGACGCGCTCAAGCGCGCGATCGCGGTGAATCCCAACAATCCGCAGGCGCTCCTGGTTCTCGCTGACAGTTATGCAAAGGCGAATCAGCCGGACAGCGTCGAGGCGCTCCTTCAGCGCGCCGCCGGTCTACCGGGCGCTGACAAGCATACGCTCGCCCAGTACGCACTCGGCCAGGGAAGCAACATGTACAAGGCTGCCAACGCATCCAAGGACCGTGCAGCGTATCAGGCCGCAATCAAGATGCTCCAACTTTCCGATAGCATCGAGCCATCGGTTGATGCCAAGTTTTTTGTAGGTATGGCTGCGTTTTCGATTGCGCAGAGCTCCTACAACGAAGCGAACACCGCCAAGAGTTGCGAGCTGGCAACAACAGCCCGTGACGCGCTTGCTCTATCGCAGACGGGCATTCAGGCCGGCATGACGAACGACACCTACAAGGCCGGAGCTGCTCAGTATCTCCCGGTAATCAGTCAGTTCCTTCCAGCTTCTGCCGCGCAGGTCAAGAAGTTCTGCAAATAGGATCTGAGACGGGCTTGATCCGTTAGTTTTCAATCAGCCGCCCCGGTTCGCGCCGGGGCGGTTTTTTGTATATTGGCTCTGCCTCCCCGCCGTCCTCGCCGCATCTCCGAAAACAATCGTGTCCCGACTAGCTGAACGATCGTTCGAAACTGGTTACCACGCGCCTGTCATGGTCGCCCAGGTGNTCGCTGCGCTCGATGGCGCCGGTTCNNTNNTGGACTGCACACTCGGCGGGGGNGGACACAGCCANGCGCTGCTGGAAGCGGGNGCCTCGGTGGTCGCGATCGACCGCGACGCCGACGCGATCGCTGAGGCGACTGCGCGATTGCATTCCTATGTCGAGTCCGGTCGATTTCGGCCCGTGCTCGGCGATTTCACCAGGATCGATGAGATTCCCACGCTCCGCAATGTCGCTTTTGCCGGCGTACTTGCCGACCTTGGTGTTTCCTCAGCGCAAATTGATCGGGATGAGCGTGGTTTTTCATTCCGACCCGGCGTTGCGCTGGACATGAGAATGTCCGGCGAGATCGGGGACACGGCCGCAGACATTCTGAACACAGCGTCCATGGAAGAACTCGCCGCGATCTTTCACGATTTTGGTGACGAGCCCCGCGCGCGCAAGCTCGCGCGGGAGGTAGTGCGGCGCCGGTCGACGCGAGAGTTTGTAACCGCGGACGATTTTGTCGGCGCGATTCGGGGAACGTTTGGGGCATCCGCTGGTGCACCGGAGTTCGCTCGGCTGTTCCAGGCTGTGCGTATCGCCGTGAACGACGAACTGCCTGGATTGGAGCGCGCGCTGCCACAACTGCGCGACATGCTCGAGCCGGGTGGATGCATGGTCATCATCGCGTATCATTCCGGCGAAGACCGGATCGTGAAGCACGCGATGCGGGCGTGGAGTACTGCGTGCACCTGCCCACCCCGCCAGCCGATCTGCAACTGCGGTGGCATCGCGCTCGGGGCGATGATCTGGCGCAAGTCGATTCAGGCTGACGCCGATGAGGTCGCGCACAATCCGAGGGCGCGAAGTGCCCGACTGCGTGCCTGGAGAAAGGCCGCGTGACCAAGCGCACGCCGACGAAACGGCGGTCCAGACAGCGGCGCGGACGCTGGATCATTGCGACGTTACTCATCGGCTTCGTGGTCGTCGCTTCGGCTGTGATCTGGCGACGCAGTTACGGAATTACGCAGGCGCGTGAAATCAACCGGCTCGATCAGCGGATGGTGCAGCTCGAGGCGGAGCGCGGGCGTCTTGCAGCGCTCATACGTGACGAGTCAAGTCTCACGCAACTCGGACCAGTAGTGCAACGGCTCGGCATGCGCGTGCCAGACGACGCGCACGTGCGCAACCTGTCCCGTTAGAATGGCGCTAAAAGCACCAAGCCGCCTGGCGATCGTTTCAGGCTCGCTCATGTTATTTGCCGTGGCTCTGATCGCGAAGTCGGGGTACGAGCAGCTGTTCCGGTACAAGTACTGGAATGCGATCGGCATAAGACAGCACTTCGCATCGTCCGACCTCCCGGCACCTCGCGGCGACATCCTGGACGCCGGCGGTAACACACTCGTTGAGAGTCGGGAGATGGTCCGGATCAGCGTTGCGCCAGGCCAGGTCACGAACAGAGCCGGTCTCGCGCGAGATCTCCGCAACGCCGGGATAGTTCCGCGCTTCGTTTCAATGTCGCTGGATACGACCAGAAAGTGGGTGGACATCCCGGGTGCCCATCTTCCGACGGACGTGGCGCCGCTCATCGCGCTGCGAGGTGTTTACTCCAAGCCCGTAATGGACCGCGTCTTTGCGACGTCCGGCGGAATTCGGCGAATCGTGGGACGCGTTGCGCCGAACGGTAGCGCCCTCGACGGAATCGAGCTGTCGCTGGATTCACTGCTGCGCGGTGACACCGCGACAGTTCGGGTAGCGCGCGACAAGAGTGGGCGCGCGATGGATGCTCCCCTCGGTTCGGCCGATCCCGTTCCTGGTGACGCAGTTTACCTGACGATCAATCGGGAGCTTCAGGAAATCTGTGATCGCGCGCTCGCAACGGCTGTTGATAGTCTGCACGCGGACGGCGGTGACATAGTAGTCATGAACCCCGAGAACGGTGACGTACTTGCGATGGCAAGCAACAGGTCGGATCCTTCGGCGGTTGCCAACACGGCAGTCACGGAGCCCTACGAGCCGGGATCGACAATGAAGCCATTCGTGGCTGCGCGTCTGCTGGCACTCGGCCGTGCAACCGCCGATGATAGTGTAGATACCCATGGCGGTCGACTCATCATGAAGGGGCGAAGTCGCCCGATCACCGATGCCGATGAGCACGCGTCAGTGCTTTCGCTGACCGATGTTATCAAGCACTCCAGCAATGTTGGCATAGTGCTGTTCGCTGAGCGACTTTCCGTTCGTGAGAAGTACGAGATGCTCCGTGACGTGGGCTTTGGATCTCCCACCGATATTGCACTGCCAGCCGAATCTCCAGGCGTTGTACGCGATCCGACACGCTGGACGTCATCGTCGGCCGCGTCTGTCGTCATGGGCTACGAGGTTTCGGTTACCCCGCTGCAGATGGCGACTGCGTACAGTGCAATCGCGAATGGTGGGGAATTGCTGGAGCCACACATTGTTAAGCAAATCCGGGCACCCGATGGCACAATCCGTTACGACGCGCACCGGACGGTTGTTCGTCGAGTGATGACACCGGACGTAGCGGCCAGCATTCGCGTCATGCTTCGCGACGTGGTCGCCGGCGGGACATCGACGAAGGCCGACCTTGCGACGCTTGACGTTGCGGGGAANAGCGGAACTGCGCTCCGGAACGCGAATGGTCGCTATATCGCCGGCTCCTACAATGCATCGTTTGTNGGTCTNTTCCCGGATGATAAACCGCAATTTGTAATTCTTGTGAAGCTGGACAATCCGCAGATGGGATTCTACGGCGGTATCGTAGCCGGAAGCGTGACGAACGTGGTGTTGCGCGCCGCACTTGCGGCACGGGATGCAGCGTTGAATAGAGGAGCTCTGGCCTCATCGATCCACGCGCCGCGCCCGGATACCACGCCGGCCGGCCGCGCAGCCGAAAGGAGCCATGCGGCGTCCGAGCGTCGGGTTGACAGCGTAGCGATCGCCGATTCACTACACGATGCGGGGCGCGTTGCACCAACCGAATCGGATACTTCGGGCGGAGCCTATTACATGGTCAAGCTACCGGCGTTGAGCAAGTCGGTCCCGCCGGCTTTGTCACCGCGCACGGTTCCGGATGTATCGGGCCTCCCGATTCGTGCTGCCGCGAGGATATTGCATTCAGCTGGTTTTCGCGTCCAGTTGATGCCGAACTCTCCCGGAGTGACAATTCCGGCTGCCGGTACTTTACTCGAACCGGGGCGAGTCGTGAAACTGGGGGTGCCGAAATGAGTGGTGCAACGAATGATCCGATCGTCGCGGCGAAGCGAATGGACATTGCACGCGCCGCCGCCGCGCAGTACGGTTATCCGGCACTCTCCCTCCGCACCATTGCAGTTACCGGCACCAACGGCAAGACCACAACTGTAAACATTCTGCGTGCGCTGCTGGATCTGCCGGCTGTGCCGGCGGCATCTATCGGCACGCTCGGCGTTCTCGTTGGAATGGAGGGGCGCCCGATACAGGGCGGACTGGGGCTCACGACGCCAGGCCCGGACGAGTTGCAGCGCGTGTTGCGGGAACTTGTTGACGCCGGGGTGCAATCGGTCGCGATGGAAGTATCGTCGCACGCTCTGGATCAGCACAGGATATATGGCATCGCGTTCGATGCCGCAGTCTTCACGAATTTCACTCGCGACCATCTCGACTACCACGGCACGATGGAGGAGTACTTCGCTGCAAAGGCGAGGCTGGTTGGCTATATCAAAGGGTCGGGTGCCGCCGTGGTCAACGCCGATCAGCGCGAGTGGGATTCGCTCCCGGTCGCTCCGCGACTGCTCACCTACGGCTTGAACAATGGCGACGTTCGTGCCGATGACATCAGCTTCGATGCTACGGGAAGCAACTGGACATTGCGATCGGGAGATGAGTCGGAGCAGGTACGACTGCCGCTGGTGGGCGACTTCAACGTGATCAATTCACTGGCCGCGGTTGCCGCTGCGCTGGCGGTTGGGATTCCGCTGCGTGCTCTGGCGCACTCGCTTGCGATCATTCCGCAAATACCGGGACGGCTCGAACTCATCGCCCATTCTCCGCCGATTATTCGCGACTACGCTCACACGCCGGACGCGCTTGTCCGGAGCCTTGCAGCGATTCGGCCATTCGTTACTGGCAAAATCATACTCGTATTCGGAGCGGGCGGCGATCGCGATCCCGGCAAGCGACCACTCATGGGCGCAGCCGCAGAGGCTGGGGCCGATCGCGTCATCGTCACGAGTGACAATCCGCGTACGGAAGATCCGGAGGCGATCATCGAGGAGATAGAGCGGGGGATGCAGTCGCCACACGAGCGACTGAGCGATCGTCGCAGAGCGATTGCACGCGCAATCGAGATCGCGTCGCCGGGCGACACGATACTGCTCGCAGGGAAGGGGCACGAGACTTATCAGGTTGTCGGCACAGAAAAGCGGCCATTCGACGAGCGTCAGGTTGTGGCAGAGTTGCTGGGGATTGCAAGTTGAGTGACAACTTCTGGGATCTCGATCTTGTGGCGCACGCGCTCGAATCCTGCGTGACGGCGACGGCGCCGCGAGGCGATCGACTGCTAGGTAACGTCTCGACCGATACACGTTCAATCCGAGCCGGCGACATATTCGTGGCGCTGGTAGGTGATCGGTTTGATGGTCACGATTTTGTGTCCAAAGCGGTCGATGCAGGGGCACGCGCTCTGGTGGTCAGTCGCGACGTCGATGTTTCCGCCGACGATGTCGCGATCTTTCGGGTCCAGGACACGCTCGTTGCGCTAGGGTCGCTTGCGAGATTTCGCCGTGTTGTGTGGGGCGGAACTCTCATAGCAGTTGCCGGAAGCAATGGAAAGACGAGCACGAAGGACTTGCTCCGTGCCGCGCTTGAATCACGACTGCGTGTCCACGCGACCACCGGAAACCTGAACAATCGCATCGGTGTTCCGCTCACTCTTTTGTCGCTGCCAGCAGACGCAGACGTAGCGGTGATCGAGCTGGGCACCAGCATCCCGGGTGAGATTGCTACCCTGCGCGGCATCGTACTGCCGGACATCGCCATCGTTACGTCGATCGCCGAGGAGCATCTCCAAGGGTTTGGTGACATCAGGGGAGTGTTGCGTGAGGAATCGTCGGTCTTTCATGGAGTTGCAGTAGGCATCATCCCGGCGGACGACGCCAGGCTCGCAGAAGCTGCTTCGCCAGCCCGGTTGGTCCGCGCCGGACTGGAGGATGGTGACGTTCACGCAAGCGCATGGAAGCTCGACACCGACGGCACAGGTATCGCGATAGTCGATGACATGCTCATCCGCTCGCCACTGCGTGGCGTACATAACCTGCGCAATCTTATGCTTGCGGTTGCTGCTGCCAGGGAGGTCGGTGTGGACGTACTGGATGCGGCGCGTGGAATCGCAAAACTGACTCCGCCGCCCATGCGTGCCAACTGGCAGCGAATTGGCAGCGTGCTGGTGATCAACGACGCATACAACTCAAATCCGGGCTCGGCAGTGGCCGGTATTGAGATGCTCGCATCGGCTCCCGGGAAGCAAAAGGTAGCGGTGCTAGGCACCATGCTGGAGCTCGGCGTGGACTCCGATCGGTGTCACGACGATGTTGCCCGCGCCGCGCTGGCGTCGCCGGCTGACATCATTGCGGCCGTGGGCGAGTTTGTTCCTGCGTTTCAACGGCTTGCGCCAACAGACAGCCGCGTCGTCTCTGCATCCGACATCGAATCGCTCTGGACCGCGCTTGAACCGCGGCTCGATCGCGACGCCACGATATTGCTGAAAGCGTCGCGCGGTGGCAGACTCGAGCGAATACTTCCACTCATAACCAGCTGGGCGAACCGAGATTGCTGAATTTTTTACTTGTCCCGTTCGCCAGACACCTCGGTTTCCTCCGATTGTTTGGCTATATCAGCTTCCGCGCTGCGGGCGCGGCGGTCACCGCGCTGCTGCTCACGTTTCTCGTCGGCCCGATCATAATTCGAGCACTTCGCCGGAACAGAGTCGCACAGGTGGTTCGAGAAGGTACGCCCACGAGTCACGCCTCCAAATCCCATACGCCAACGATGGGCGGCCTCATTATCATCACAGCGACGATCATCCCAACGCTGCTGTGGGCTCGCCTCAATAATCGCTACGTCTGGATCTGCCTGATTGTCATGCTGTGGATGGGAGGCATCGGATTCCTCGACGACTTCCTCAAGTTGCGGCAGAGGGCGCGCCACGAAGAGAATCATGGCCTCATCGAGCGATACAAGCTGGCCGGACAGATCGCATTGGGTTTGGCCCTGGGCATCTATGTATGGCAGTTTCCACTCTCCGCGCTTCCCGGAGCATCGACCACGCTGCCTTTCTACAAGTACCTGCTGATTGTTCCACTCTCGCCGGCGTTCGCGTGGCTGTACGTCCTCTTTGTCACGTTCGTCATGGCGGGAAGCAGTAACGCCGTCAACATGACAGACGGGCTCGATGGACTGGCTGCTGGACTGGTGGCGATTGCTGCATTGACATTTGCGGGTTTTGCATACGTGATCGGTCGAGTTGATCTGAGCCGCTTCCTCGGCTTGTTCTACATGAGCGGCGCAGGTGAACTCACGATCTTCTGCGCGTCAGTCATGGGGGCGTGCATCGGCTTTCTCTGGTTCAACACGTATCCCGCCGAGATTTTCATGGGCGACACAGGATCGCTCGCACTCGGCGGAGCACTTGGCGCGATCGCCGTCATGCTCAAGGCTGAATTCCTGCTTCTGTTCGTTGGAGGATTGTTCGTTGCAGAGATGGTCTCGGTTATCATACAGCGATACGTGTTCAAGTATCGCAAACGACGTTACGGAATCGAGTACGCGCGAGCACATCGGGTTTTTCTGCGAGCGCCTCTGCATCACCACTTCGAGATGAAAGGTTGGCCTGAGTCGCAGGTCGTCGTCCGATTCTGGATTATCGGTATTCTCTGCGCGTTTCTGGCGTTTAGCACCCTCAAGCTCAGGTGAGTGGAGTGGCTAAGCGGGAGTTGCACTCAATAGCACCGGGCGAGATAGCCGTGATCGGCTTGGGCCGCAGTGGCATAGCTGCGTCGGAACTGCTACTGTCACGCGGACGCACCGTGTACGCATGCGACGACAGTTCCTACGCCAGCATCGCGCAAGCCGCCGAGAAATTGGCGATGCGAGGTGCGACCGTACAGACCGGAGGCCACGATGCCCTGCGCATCGCCCGCGCTGCCGCTGTCGTCGTCAGTCCGGGCGTCCCGCCGGATGCGGCTCCGATCCTTGCTGCGCGGAACGCGGAGCGCCAGATACTCAGTGAGATCGAGATCGCGCTCCGGTACGCACCGGATCTGCAATACATCGCGGTCACTGGAACCAATGGCAAGACGACGACAACGGCGCTGATCGGCCATCTGCTTCGATCGCTCGGTGTGAGCGCGCCTGATGCTGGGAATATCGGCACGCCACTTTCAGCCGTCGTCAACGAGTCCGTTCTCCCGGAATGGGTGTCGCTTGAGCTATCATCGTTCCAGCTCCACGACACCCCGGGAATCGATCCGAATGTCGGGGTACTCACCAACCTCAGCGCGGACCATCTTGACAGGTACGCAAACGTTGATGAGTATTTTGGAGACAAGGCGCTCATGTTCCGCAACGCGACGACCGAGTCGCATTGGGTAATCAACGCTGATGACCCGGCGTCGTTACAGATGGTTGGCGGAATAGCGGGACTGCAGCATCACTTCAGCCTTACGGCGCCAGCGGACGCGTGGTACGATCGCGACGCTGGCTGCCTGACTGTAAATGGCGACGCGCTGCTGCCAAGAAGAGATCTCGCACTACTCGGCGATCACAACGTCGCAAACGCGCTCGCTGCAGCCCTTGCTGTGATCAACGCGAGTGAGCTGTTCGGCAGCGCAGGATCACGGAGCACGATCGCCGACGCACTTCGCAGTTTTCGCGCGATGCCGAACCGGCTCGAGGTTGTCGGCGAGTGGAACGGCATTGAATGGATCAATGACTCGAAGGCGACAAATGTCGCCTCGGCGCTCGTCGCGGTGCAGGGAATGACGCGGCCAACCGTTCTGCTACTCGGCGGCCGTCATAAGGGTGAACCGTACACCGCGCTCGCGGAGCCGATACGATCTCACGTCAAACACATCATCGCGTTTGGTGAGGCTGCCTCGATTGTTGAGCAGGATCTGTCTGGTGTCGCGCCGCTGACGCGAGTCAACGGCTCGTTCGAAGACGTCATGGCAACGGCACGCAAACTTGCGGATGCGGGCGACGTAGTGCTTCTCTCACCCGCGTGTTCGAGCTACGACATGTTCAACAACTACGTTGAGCGGGGAAAACGCTTTCGCGCCCTCGCCGAGAGCCGGGATGGCTGACGCCGTAACACACATTCGGTATCGCTGGCACATGGGCTGGGAAGCGCGACTTCTCACCATGCTGACCCTGGTCTTTCTCGCCGTTGGGTTGGTGACTGTCTATGGTGCGAGCATGATCGTGGCTCAGCAACAGGGTCACAACGGCGCGTACTTTGCCATACGGCAGCTCAGTGGGATTGTCGCGGGAATCGTCATCTTCGCGATAGCCGCCAAGGTTGATGCCGAAAAGTGGTATGACTGGGCGTGGCCGGTGATGATCATCTCTCTTGTGCTTCTGGCACTCGTGGTTATGCCATTCACTTCGCGCTGGGCACCGCGCGTTCACGGGGCACGACGCTACCTGTTCGGGGCAAGCATCCAGCCGTCAGAACTCGCAAAGCTGGCAGTAATCGTCTGGACATCCATGCTGGTGGTGAAGAAGGGTGCAGTCATGCGTCACCTCAGGAAGGGATTACTCCCATTCCTGATCATCATCGGTTTGTTGGATGCTCTCGTTTACGTCGAGCCGGACCTGTCATCGGCGATGTTCTACACGCTGATCATGGGAATAATCCTGTTCGCCGCAGGCGTGCGGATCGGGCACTTTGTCGCGCTTGTCATCATCGCGATCCCGGTCCTTTATTCGAGAGCCGAGAAGCTGCAGTATGTAATGCTGCGAATGACATCGTTCTTCAATCCGGGCAGCGCACCACATGTGGACTACCAGGCGCGGCAAGCACTGATTGCGATTGGTTCGGGCGGATTGTTCGGTGTTGGCATTGGTCAGGGTCGGCAACAGTACGGCTTCCTCCCGTTCGCCTATGATGATTTCATCGCGGCAATCATCGGGGAGGAGGTCGGCTTCGTCGGCTTGACCCTCCTGATCCTCGGATTTGTGGCCTATGCCTACCTCGGTTTCCGGATTGCCAAATCGGCACGGAGCAAGTTCCAGCAGCTGGTGGCGGTTGGTATTGTCACGACCGTCGTGATCAGCGCATTCCTCCATATAGGCGTAACGATTGGGCTGCTTCCGAATACAGGGCTCACACTCCCGTTCATATCGTACGGTCGTTCCAACATGCTACTAACCCTGCTGCTTACCGGGATTCTCGTGAACATTGGGAGCGAGCGAGAGCGAGTCGTGGGCGAAGGCGCGACCAACCCGCTCATGGAGGTCGGAGGTTGAACGTTCTCTTTGCCGGCGGTGGCACCGGCGGACATTTGTACCCCGCTCTGGCCATCGCTCGGGCGATGGTGGCAGCTGATCCGCGCGTCAAGCCTTTCTTCATCGGCGGAGAACGGGGGATCGAGGCGGAAATCCTTCCTCACGCCGAATTCCCGTTTGCGCTCTTCAATCTTCACCCTCTGTACCGGTCGCAACCGTGGCTCAACTACAGGACGATCGCGGGCGCCACGTCGAGCTGGCGGGGAATTTCCAAGGTAGCGTCCGAGCTGAAGCCATGCGCGATAGTTGCGACCGGCGGATACGCTGCCGGGATTGCGCTCGGCTATGCAGTCTGGAGCGGGATACCAATCGTGATCCAGGAGCAGAACAGCTTTCCCGGACTAACGGTGCGCCGGTTCTCTTCCAGGGCCGCCCAGATTCACCTTGGCTTCCCGGAGGCGGCGACGCGGCTCCATATCGGGAAGGCCACGAAGGTCTTTCAGTCTGGTAACCCAATTGACCCTCCCTATTCACCGGACGAGCGTCCGTCCCGTGAGCAGGCTGCGAGGAAGTGGGGCTTCGAAGGACCGAGCGTCCCAACACTTCTGGTCTTCGGGGGAAGCCAGGGAGCAGAGGGTATTAATTCCGTTGTCTCGCGCTGGGCGTCTGGCGGTGGCGCGCGGTCGATCCGCGTGATATGGTCAACCGGTCGAGCGAATTACGCTCGGTACGCCGGCCTCGGCAGGGAGTCGGTCAGAATTGTCCCGTTTATTTCACCGATGTCAGAGGCTTACTGCGCGGCAGACCTCGCAATCACCCGAGCTGGCGCGATGACCACAGCAGAGCTGTCTGCCTGGGGGATTCCTGCCATTCTTGTCCCGCTGCCAACCGCGGCCGCGGACCACCAGACCGCAAACGCACGAGCGATTGCAGCGGCAGGTGCAGCCGTTATGATCCAGCAGAGCGAACTCACGCCCGGCCTGCTGACTCAGACCGTTGCGGGACTCATTGGCGACGAGGGGGCGTTGCGTGCGATGCGTGAAAAAACGTTGATGCGCGCTCGACCTGACGCGGCGCAAGCGATTGCGGCTAATATACTTGGGATAGATTGCTTCAAGTGAGTTCTGATCTGTTTTCAGTCGCAGAAGACCCCCGATCGATCCATTTTATTGGGATATCGGGAGCCGGCATGAGTGCCCTCGCGGAGTTNTTCGCGAGGCGTGGAGTACGCGTGAGCGGATGTGATTCCAATCCCGGAACCGCCGCCTCTGACCTTGCTCATCTCGGTATCCATGTAACTCAAGGGCACTCGCCAAGCCACATCGCTGACGCGCGTGCGGTCGTGTACACGTCGGCGATCAGTCAGGACAATCCGGAACTCGCGGCGGCTCGCGCTGCGGGCATCCCGGTTATCCGTCGTGCCGAGGCGCTTGGAGCGGCGGTGAATGCTGGCGACGTCGTTGGCGTGGCAGGAACTCACGGGAAGACGACGACGACCGTGATGACGACCGCGGCGTTGAGATCAGCCGGGCTTGATCCGACCGGAATCGCGGGCGGGCGCGTTGCCGCCTGGGACGGCAACATGAGCTTCGGGTCCGACCGACTCTTCGTGGTCGAAGCAGACGAGTACGACCGCTCGTTTCTGGCACTTCGTCCGGCGGTCGCCGTTGTGACGAATGTGGAGGCCGATCACCTCGATATCTATGCAGATCTCGCCGATATCCGGGACACCTTTGCCAGGTATGTCGCCGGTGCCCGTGCGATCGTATTGTGCGCAGACGATTCGGGCGCTGATTCGCTGGCTCTTCCGCCCACAGCCGAAATAATCCGGTATGGTCTCAACTCTCCGGACGCTCGGCTCCTGGCTACCGAGGTTCGGTCAGTCGATGGAGGAGGCTCCGTCTTCACGGTCGCGTACGACGGAGGTCAGAAGTGTGAGGTGCGTCTGCGGGTGCCAGGCGTTCATAATGTGCGAAACGCGCTGGCCGCGATCGGGTCAGGGATAGCGCTTGGTGTGAAACCATCGGCGCTCGTCCCAGGGCTCGAAGCGTTCACGGGCGTGGAGCGCCGTTTTCAGCGTATCGCCGATATGGGTGGAGTCACGATCGTAGACGATTACGCCCATCATCCCACTGAGATCGCGGCGACGATTGAGGCCGCACGCAGCGCGTTCCCGGGCCGCCGATTGATAGTTGCGTTTCAGCCGCATCTCTACAGCCGCACGCGCGATTTTGCGGATGGATTCGGGCGAGCCCTTTCTGGCGCCGACGTGGTCTTCCTGACGGAGTTGTATCCCGCGCGCGAGCAGCCAATTCCCGGTGTCAGCTCGGGTCTGATCGAGAATGCCACGCGCGAAGCTGGCGGCAATTTGAAGTGGCGCGGCGAACGTACCGCTCTCGCAACTGCGTTGGCTTCCGAGCTGCGGAGAGACGACGTGGTGATAACAGTGGGCGCGGGCGACATTACGCGAACCGCCCATGAGCTTTCGGACATCCTGACACAATCTGCGTCAGCCCCATGAAGTTCCCCGAGCGGCTGAAAAAGCCGGGCTACAAATATCTGGCCGGTATTCTCCTCGCGGCCGCAGTGCTGACTGCTCCGCGGTGGGGCCGCGCCAATCTTCGGAAGCTGGCGTACTTCCACGTTCGTAATCTTGAGATTCGCGGTGTGAAGTATCTGCAGCCAGACGACGTCGTCGCGCGGCTCAGGGTCGATACGCTCCGGTCGATTATCGATGACGTAACCCCGTTGGAGGCCCGGCTTCGCTCCTTACCCCAGGTCGCGAACGTGGACATAAGTCGTCGCTTTCCGGGAACGCTGATCGTCACGATCCAGGAAAACCTGCCTGTCGCATTGGTGCCGACGGGCGACGGACTGCAGCCATATGACTCTTCCGGACGCGCGCTCCCGATCGATCCGAGTCGTGCGACGCTCGATCTTCCCATACTCACGACACCAGATCGCGCCGCGCTGCGGTTGATTGGAGAGTTGCGTGCAGCGGATCCAGCGATGTTCAATCGGATCAGCGAAGTGGCACCAGTGGATGGCGATCTTGTCTTTACGCTAAATTCATCCTTACGCGTGCGTACATCGGCGGGGGTGGCCCCGCAACGCTTCCGGGATATCTTTCCCGTTGAATCCGACCTGGCCAGCCGCAATGAGCGGGCGGCAGAGCTGGACATCCGTTATCGCGATCAGGTTGTCGCAAGGCTTGAATGAACGTTGAACGAGTAGTCGCCGGGCTCGACATAGGCTCTGCGAAAACCACGGCCATTATCGCCGAAGCTATTGGAGACCGACACCCCACGATCCGGATCCTCGGAGTGGGGCAGGCGCGCACGACCGGTCTTCGGCGTGGTATCGTCTCCGACATCGAAGAGACGACCCGTTCCATCCAGAAGGCGATGCAGGACGCCGAGCGCATGGCCGGTACGCGGATAGAGTCGATCTACGCTGGAATCGCCGGCGAGCACGTCAATGCGATGACCAGCACTGGCATAGTTGCTGTAAACGGCGAAGAGATATCTCGTGCCGATGTCGATCGCGCAAATGATGTCGCGCGAGCGCAGGCCATTCCTCAGGATCGCGAACTGCTTCACGCAATTCCGCAGGAGTACACGGTCGATAAGAATGCGGGTGTTCGTGATCCGATCGGGATGATCGGCACCCGGCTCGAGACAGAGATGTATCTGGTGACGATTGGCAGCTCACCGGCGATGAATCTGCGCAAGAGCGTGGAGCGGGCTGGTTACCGCGTCCGCGATCTGGTTCTCGAGCCACTTGCGAGCTCGCTTGCTGTTCTGACCGAGGATGAAAAGGAGCTGGGTGTTGCTCTTGTCGAGCTCGGCGCTGGAACCACCGACATCGCGATCTTCCACGAAGGCAAGATCAGGCACCTTGCCACGCTCGTGTACGGCGGGAACATCGTGACGAACGATATTGTTCACGGCCTTGGCGTGACGCAGGCCGACGCTGAGCGGTTGAAGGAACGCTACGGCAGCGCGTATGAGCCGATGGTCGATCCGGAAGACGTCATCCAGCTGCCTAGCACCGTTGCGCAGGGCGATCGGCAGATTCCGCGGGAGCTGCTGGCGCACATCATCCATCAGCGGATGGATGAGATTTTCGACATGGTGCATCGTGAAATTCATGGCGCCGGCTATGGATCCAGGCTGGCTGGCGGAATTGTGCTGACCGGTGGCGGGGCCGCCATGGAAGGGATTACAGAGCTTGCGGCAAGCGTGTTCGGAACGGGAGTTCGGGTAGGCGTACCGGGTGAGCACATTGGCGGCCTGAGTGATTCGGTCGAAGCGCCTCGCTTTGCGACGGCGGTTGGGCTCGCGCTATACGGAGCCAATCGTCTCGTCCTCTCTGGTGGCCCGCCCAGCTCGAAGCGCAACTTCAATTCGCCAGGCGTGGATAAGCTTGCCAAGCGAATGAAGAATTGGCTCGAGGACTTTTTCTAGTCTGTGCGATCGCCGCCGGCCCGCCAGCGGCTAGTCGCTGGAGTCTGTCCGGGTTCGGCGTCTGCTTGCGCTGTGCGTCTCCGCGGCAACGCGATGCGTGAAGATTTAGCTGAGAACTGGTGTGCCTCAAACCCCGCAATGTCGCAAAGCTGTCAGCGATTCATTTTTTGTGGATAAACCCCTCCGAAAACTCGATGTGAATTGAATGGCGCTGGATCGTCATTTGGGCATGGTCGCGCGCGAGATTTTGGCGTATATTAGCGCGTCGATCCGAACCTGTCGCCTACCCGCCTTGGAGTGCAAGCCGCGATGATATTTGAGTTTGAGGAGAACACATCGCAGAACGCTCGGATGAAAGTCGTCGGCGTCGGCGGTGGCGGTGGCAACGCGGTAAACAGAATGATCGAAGAGCGCCTCGAAGGCGTCGAGTTTGTTTCGGTCAATACGGACGCGCAGGCCCTCCTCAACTCCAAGTCAGACGTCAAGCTTCAGATAGGAAAGAAGCTCACACGCGGTCTTGGCGCCGGTGCGCGACCCGAAGTTGGTCGCCAGGCAATCGAAGAGAATCGCGACGAAGTTTTGCGCGCAATGACGCACGCTGACCTCGTTTTCGTTACATGCGGCATGGGCGGCGGCACCGGAACTGGCGCTGCACCGATTGTATGCGAGTTGGCACGTCAGGCTGGCGCATTGACAGTTGGCATTGTTACCAAGCCGTTCCTGTTCGAAGGACGCAAGCGGATGCGTCAGGCGGAACTCGGCATCGCAGAGATGCGCAAGAATGTGGACACGATGATTGTCGTCCCGAACGAGCGTTTGCTCGCTGTTGTCGGGAAGGGCATTCCGTTTCAGGAGGCGCTCAAAAAAGCCGACGAAGTTCTTCTGCATGCGACGCAGGGCATCTCATCGTTGATCTCAGTCACCGGCCTGGTGAATGTCGATTTCGCTGACGTTCGCACTGTCATGCAGAACGGCGGTTCCGCGCTCATGGGCACCGGCGTCGGTCGGGGCGAGAACCGGGCAGTGGAGGCGGCACAGCAGGCAATTGCGAGCCCGTTGCTCGACAACGTCTCGATCTCCGGTGCGACGGGTGTCCTCGTCAACATCACCGGCGGTGAAGACCTCACCCTCGGCGAAGTTCATCAGATCAATGAGATCGTGCATGAGGCCGTAGGCGAGGAAGCCGAGATTATTTTCGGTGCGGTACATGAGCCCGCGATGCATGGAGAAATTAGAGTTACGGTCATTGCGACCGGTTTTGACCGTGGAGTCGCCGGCGCGGTGGCTCAGCCAGTTTTTGGGAGCACCGTTCAGCAGCCTCTAAGGGGCGCGCCGGTGATTCCGCTTCACTCAACTCGCACAGTCCGCCCAAACGGAGGCGTAGGACCAGGAGGGCCGGCGTTACGGCCGGCCTTCGCGCCAATGCCTGAAATCCCAAGACGCGTGACCCCGTTCAATCCAGGGTCGTCTTCGAATGACGGTCGGGACCAGGAACTCAGCGATATGGAGATCCCGACCTTTATTCGGAGGCAGATGGATTGAAGGAAATAGCTGCACGTGGTGTCACGTATGGATTGATTGGCTTGGTGGCCCTGGGTGCGATTGAGTTCACGCCACCAGTGTCTCCTGCCATGTTCGCTCCACAACCAGTAGTTGTGACGGGCGCCAGTCACGCAATCCCGGCAAGCGCTGTTGCTACAGCGGACCCTGCGGTTGCATCAATACCCGGCTCAACCGTTCCGGCGGTTCAGTTCACCCCTACCGTAGTTGTAGCGTCGTTGCTACCCGGGGTCGATACGGTGACTCTGAACGGAACTATACATACGACCCTGTCGGCATCGCTTCAGGCGATGGGACAGGGAGACCTTCCAGCGAGCCAACGGCGTTCACTCGCATGGAACCTGGCGGACATCTTCGAGCACCGTATCGACATGTCCCGCGATCTGGACGAAGGTGACAAGTTCCACGTCCTCGTCGAGCGCTTGCAGAAGCCAAACGGCAAGGTAGTCGTCAACAAGATTCTTGGTGCCAAGTTCTCNCTTGGTGATGAAGTGGTCGAAGCAATTCACTTCAAGAGCAAGGCATCCAATAGCGAATGGTTCGATGGACGCGGAAAGTCATTGACTGCGTCGTTCCTGCGCACACCAGTCAGTTTCCGTCGAATTTCCTCAGTGTTCGGTCGGCGGATGCATCCAATTTTTGGTACGTGGCGCAACCATACTGGAACTGATTACGCCGCTCCAATGGGGACTCCAGTACACGCAATCGGCGACGGAGTAATCGTCACTGCTGGTACCGTTGGCGGCTACGGCAACATGATTGACATTCGGCATTCCAACGGAATGGTGAGCCGCTACGGCCACATGAGCCGATTCGCACGTGGCATTCATGCGGGCACACATGTCACGATGGGCGAGACAATCGGATACGTTGGAATGACCGGTTGGGCAACTGGACCGCATCTTCATTTTGAAATTCGCGAGCACGGTGTCGCTCACGATCCAAAGGTCGCATTGCGTAATCAGAGCGGTGAGCCAGTTGCCGCGTCCGAGGCTGCGCTCTTCAACGAGATCAAGAACCATACACTCGAAGTGATGGCAGCGTCCAATTCCGCGCCAACGGCCGGCAAACAGGTTGCGATGCGCTAGCGCGCGAATGCGCGCTCGGTTTTGCAACACAGTAATCTGGATTTCTGTCGAGGATTCCCGCGAAAGCGGGAATCTTTTTATTTACCAGCCCGCGAAGAGCAGTACCAGCTCCTTCAGACGATGATTACGACGGAGTCTGCCCCGCAGTTGCTGCAGTCAGTGGCACCGGGTCTCAGAGCACTTCCGCACGCGGTGCACCGCCGCACGCCGTCAGGTTGAGCGGGATAGTGCTTTTTCCGCTTCCGGCGCTTAACCTCTTCCACCGTGATCAGAAGCGCTATTGCCGCGAAGACTATGACTGCGATGGCAATGTACATGGGGGGCATTCTGAACATGGACCAATCTCGTTGGAAGGATCGTACCAGGCAGAGCCGGCCAATGTTCCGCCGTTACTTGCAGGGTAAATTACAGGCGGTGGCGCGGGTTTGACGATTCTGCGTCGAGCCCTTCCGTACCAATCCGACCCTACCAGCTGGCGCGCCCGGCGCCTCGAGCGTACTCCACAAGATGGCATTCCTCTCCAAAAAACAAGGCGACGTACCTAAACGTTCGTTGTGGCAAAGGATCAAGGACGTAGCGCTCACCGACGTCACGGTCATCGCCCGTGGGGGTGTTGACAAAGGATCCCTGGAACAGGTTGAAGAGATTCTGCTAGAGGCTGATTTTGGTGTGCCAGTGACACTGCGGCTGGTGGATGAGATTTCCCGGCAGGCCGCGCGCGGGCAGCTCAAGACGAGCGACGAATTCAAGGCGGCCTTGAGCAAGGGCGTGGAGAACGCTCTCAGGGCGGGTAACGCGGACGTGACTCCGGTCGTGACTACCACGAAGCCGCTTGTCATGCTCATCGTCGGTGTGAATGGAGCGGGGAAGACGACGTTCATAGGCAAGATTGCAAGTGCTTTGCACGGCGATGGCAAAACCGTTCTCGTGGGCGCGGCCGACACCTTTCGTGCCGGTGCGATCGACCAGCTCAGGGTGTGGGCGGAGCGGACTGGTGCAGAGTTTGTTGGCGCGCCACCCGGAACGGACCCGGCGTCTGTGGCCTTCAACGCCGTGGACGCGGGCATCGAGCGGGGCGTGGACGTGGTAATCGTTGACACCGCAGGCCGATTGCACACGAGCGGCAGTCTGATGGAAGAATTGAGAAAGATCAATCGCGTAATTGGAAAGCGACTTCCGGGGGCCCCGCACGAAACACTTCTCGTTCTGGACGGGACTATCGGACAGAACGCGGTAAGTCAGGCGCGCACATTCGCCGAAGCAGTGCCGCTTACCGGACTTGTCATTACCAAACTGGACGGTACGGCGCGCGGCGGTGTGGTCGTCGCGGTACACGAAGCGATTGACGTGCCTGTCAAGTTCGTGGGTGTCGGTGAAAAGGCGACTGACCTCGTGCAGTTCGATGCCGCGCGTTTCTCGCGCGAGGTTGTTGGCGACTGATGGCTCGTTCCAGCACGCCCGCGCCGACCGGCGGTCGGGCGCGGCTGGATACGCCGATCAACTTTCTCAAGGGGATCGGGCCCGCGCGCGCGGAAATCCTGCGCAAACTGGGGATCATTACAGCAGGCGACCTCTTGTGGCACGTACCCCGGCGATACGAGGACGCGAGTACTGTACGGCGCATTGCCCCGCTCGAGCCTGGAATGGATGCGACGGTCATTGGTCGCGTCATTTCCAAAGGCGTGATACCAACGCGCAAGGGACTGCGAATATTTCAGGCTGTGGTCCGCGACGAGAGCGGCATCATTGAAGCGTCGTGGCCGGGCCAGCCGTTTCTCGATCGTGTAATTCACAAGGATGACATGTTGCTGCTGAGTGGGCCCGTACGATTTTTCCATGGGCGCCAGCTCAATCCACGCGAATACGTAAATCTCGGTCCCGATGAGAATCCGACCAGCGGCGGTCGAGTGTTGTCCGTTTATCCGGCGACCGAGGGCATCTCGTTCAAGATTCTCCGGTCTCTGATCGACACGCATCTCGACGCTCTTCTTCCCCTCGTTGAAGAGTATCTCACTGATGCTGTTCGCGCGAGCGCTGGCGTTGTCCCGCTGCGTGATGCACTCCGGATGGTGCACAGGCCCTCGTCAATTGGCGAAGCGGAACGCGGGCGTGAGCGGCTCGCCTTCGATGAACTGTTCTTCATCCAGTTGCTTCAGCGTCGAGCGAACCGCATCGCGCGCGAACAGCGCTCCGGTATCCACTTCGAAAACCAGCGCAAACTCACATCGTTGCTTCGCGAGAATTTGCCGTTCACTCTGACGGGCGCGCAGGTGCACGCAATACGAGAGATCGTCGCTGATATGTGCAGCCCGCGGCGAATGCACCGACTTCTTCAGGGAGACGTGGGTAGTGGCAAGACGATCGTTGCGCTGTTTGCGGCGCTCCTTGCACTTGAGAATGGGTATCAGTCTGCGCTCATGGTGCCGACGGAGTTGCTTGCAGAGCAACANCACCGGACTTTTACAACGCTTCTCGGACCGCTGGGAATCGANCCGCTATTGCTGACCGGTAGTCTCGACGCGCGTGTTCGNCGCGGCGTTCTGGCGCGAATGGCACGTGATGAGGCCGTGCTCGTGGTCGGCACGCATGCACTCTTTCAGGAAGGTGCACGGTTTGCCAATCTGGGGTTCGTCGCGATCGATGAGCAACATCGCTTTGGCGTCGCGCAGCGTGAGGCCATCGCCGCCAAGGGTGACGCGCCGGATACGCTGTTGATGAGCGCGACGCCGATTCCCCGTTCGCTCGCTCTGACAATGTATGGCGACCTTGACGTAAGCACACTGGATGAACGACCGCCGGGCCGCCAGCCGATCACAACGGTGTCGCGGGCAGAATCGGCGCGAGGACGCGTGTTTGCATTTGTTCGTCGAGAGATCGAAGCTGGTCGGCAGGCTTACATCGTCTATCCTGTTATCGACGAGTCCGAAAAGACAGATCTGAAAGCTGCAACGGTGATGTTCGATCAGCTTTCTGCATCTGTGTTCGGGGACCTGCGGGTCGCACTACTTCACGGCCGCATCGCGCCCGAGGAACGGGACCGCGTGATGCGGGCGTTTCGTGATGGCGATATCGATATCCTCATCGCGACTACCGTGATCGAAGTCGGAATTGATGTTCCAAACGCAACTGTAATGTTGATCGAGCATCCGGAACGGTTTGGCCTGTCTCAGCTGCACCAGCTCCGCGGTCGTGTGGGTCGCGGCGCCGATTCCGCGTACTGCATACTGCTCGGCGACGTTGGTGATGAGTCCGCAGAAAGACTGTCGATCTTCACGAGCACGGACGATGGCTTCGACATTGCGCGGCAGGATCTGAGACTGCGTGGGATGGGGGATTTGTTCGGTCAGCGCCAGAGTGGTGAAGCGACTTTCAGGATTGCCGATCCGATTCGCGATGAGGCGCTGAACATCACTGCACACGCCGAGGCTGAGCGCGTGCTCGGCGAAGACCCCGATCTTGTTTCACCGGAGCATGCAGGGATCAGAAAAGTGTTGACGGCGCGTTATGCTCGCGCGCTGGAACTGTTTCGCGTCGGATAGCGAACTACGGGCGTGGATTCGCCAGTCTGCGCTTGATCCGGTCGAGCTCGGCGCTGACTTTGGTGAGCTGATCCTTGAGTGCCGTGATTTCAGCTGTGCGCGCCTTGAGCAGAGAATCCGATGCAGCGGCTACGGGTGCGGGCGGGACCGCGGCTGCTGCTGCGGCCTGAATCGCAAGCTCGTTGGCGAGCCGAATGGAGTCAGCGCGGGACCGCAGCGTGAGCGCGGCGAGTTCCTGTTGCAGCGAGGCGATAGACGCAGAGTCAGCTACGAGCTTCTTTGCAATAACGTCGTTGTTGCGCACGATCCGATAGCCGCACCCGGAAGTCAGGAGTGCGACTGTAAGAACGATGCCTAGTCGTGCGCCAGATTTCATGCAGTCACCGCGTGGGCAGGGAACTGGCCGCTGCGCCGAACATCCGCCGCAACTGGCAGGATGATTTGGAAAGTCGCGCCCTTACCAGCTACGCTCTTGGCAGTGATACTCCCTCCGTGTGCTTCAACGATCTCCTTCGCGATAGCCAGGCCGAGGCCGGTGCCCTTTGCAGATGCCTTCGCCTGATTGTCAGCCTGATAGAACTTTTGAAAGATACGCGGAAGTTGCTCCGGAGGTATTCCTGCTCCAGTATCTGTGACTTCGATCACGATATCGTTCCTGTCGAACTCGGCGGATAGCTCGACTGTCCCCCCGCGCGGCGTGAATTTGAACGCGTTGGAGAGCAGGTTGCCCACGACCTCGCTCATTCGATCCTCGTCCCATCTTACTTCGCGAGGGAGGGCATCGGACCGATTGACCTGAAAGTGCACGCTTCGCTGCATTGCGAGTACGCTGAACGACGACTGCAGTGTATCGAGGAAGTGCGGAAGGTTTACCTGTCTGCACTCGAGCGCCCCGCCGCCGGCCTCGAAGCGACTGACGTCAAGCAAGCGGCGAACCAGGCGAGTAAGGTTGCGAGCCTGTCCTGCGATGGTCTCGCAGACTTCCCTCTGCTGCTCCGGCAATTTTCCATAAATGCCGTCTTCCAGCAATTCGATATAGCCGAGTATGACGTTGATCGGTGTCTTGAGTTCGTGCGAAGCGACTGAGACGAACTCTGCTTTCAGTCGGTCCAGTTGCGCGAGTCTGTTCGCCATCGCTTCGTAGCTCTCCGACAGCCGCCCGAACTCGTCCTGACGGTTGGGGCGCACCCTGAGCTTGCGTGTAAAATCTCCACTCGCGACGGCGTGCATTCCGGTTTCAAGATCAAATACCGGTCTTGTGATCGAACGAATCAGCCAGATACTGATAAGGCCAGCGAGCAGTATCGCAATTATCATCGAAATAATCGCCGCGCGCTCGGCAGTTGCGGTATCGTCGGTCGCCGCGTTCACACTGTCATGTGATCGCGCGCGCAGCACCTGCTCTGCGGCGCCGATGGTCTGTTCGATCACGCCGATGCGCGGACGCACCCACTGCGTGGAGATAGCTTCGGCGTCTTCGTGCTGATCCGCGCTCGATCTCGCGTATTCCTCGTTTGCGAGCACCGTGAGAGAATCCAGCGCAAGACGAACGTCGAGCGATGCGGACTTGAGGGAGAAGCTGTCGAGCGAATCAGCGAGCGTCCGCATGTTCGCGATCTGATTCATCATGCGGTCCCGCGTTTCCGGAGTACCGACGTACACGAGCGCAGTCTCGGCGCTGCGCAGATCGTCGGTCCCCTGGCGGAGATTCCCTACCAGCAGCGACGCCGCGAAGGCGCCGTTGCGCAGGTCCAGTGTCGTTTTGTGTACGCGCTCCAGGGAGCGGATCGATATGAACAACGGGATCGCCAGAACTACGGCGATTCCGACGGTGCCGATCCCAAGCCGCCGGCGGAGTGTCAACGCGGGCATCATCTGCGGTTGCCTCGTCTCACTACGTACGGTATTCTATTCGGCTGCCCACGACTCTTTCGAACGCCCAAATGTCATCCCAGTATCAAACGATTTCCAGCTTGCCTCACCACGTTGGTGAAACCGTGCGCGTACGCGGTTGGGTAGCGCACCTGCGATCCTCAGGGAAAGTTGCCTTCATCGTCATGCGTGACGGAAGTGGCATCTTGCAATGTGTCGTGGTTCAGAAAATAGTGGGCGACACCGGTTGGGAGACTTTCAGCGCGCTCACACTGGAAACCTCGGTCGAAATAGAGGGCGAAGTGCGAGCTGACGCTCGGGCGCCGGGCGGAGTTGAGGTGGGTGTCACAAATATGATAGTGCTCGGCACCAGCCCGGTCGATTACCCGATCCAGCCAAAAGAACACGGAATCGACTTTCTCCTGGATCATCGCCACCTGTGGCTCCGGAGCAGTCGCCAGGTGGCGATTGCGCGCGTCCGCGCTGAAATCGAGCAGGCGCTGAACGACTTTTTCTATGAGCGGAAATTCGTCCGCGTCGATACGCCGATCCTGACGAGCGCGATCGGGGAGCGGAGTGGTCTCTTCTCAACTGAATATTTCGACGAGGGGAACGCGTACCTGGCGCAGACGGGCCAGCTATACGGCGAGGCCGCAGCCGCTGCGCTGGGCAACATCTACACCTTCGGACCGACTTTCCGCGCCGAAAAATCCAAGACCAGACGCCATCTCACTGAGTTCTGGATGCTGGAGCCGGAAATGGCCTTCGTGGATTCCGCCGGCAACATGCAGCTGCAGGAAGAAATGATCGAGTACGTCGTGAAGCGGTGTATCGAGCGATGCTCGGCCGAACTGGCGGTTCTCGAACGCGACATGTCGAAGCTCGAGGCGATCCGTGCACCGTTCCCCCGGATAGACTACACGGACGCAGTAACCACGCTCCAGGGCAAAGGTAGCGCCGTCCAGTGGGGTGACGACCTTGGAGCGGAAGACGAGTCTCTGCTAGTTGCCGACTACGCAACGCCGATCTTCGTCGTCAACTATCCCAAGGGAGCGAAGGCGTTCTACATGAAGGAGAACCCGGCCGATCCGCGAACCGTACTCTGCAGCGACATGCTTGCACCCGAGGGATACGGCGAGATCATCGGCGGTTCGCAGCGTGAGGACGATCTCGACAGGATGACTCAGCGGATCAAGGACGAGGGGCTGTCGGTTGAAGCGTACGACTGGTATCTGGATCTACGTCGCTACGGCACCTTCGTGCACTCCGGATTCGGCCTCGGCCTCGAGCGGACGGTTACCTGGATCTGCGGCATACCGCATATCCGCGAAGCGATCGCGTTTCCTCGTACGATGTATCGGTTGCGCCCATAGAGGAATATCCTGTCATCCTCGCGGAAGCGGCGATGACAGGAATGAGGTCATCCCGCCGAAGGTCGGGATCCAGTCGCACCGGCAGCTGGGCGAAAATGGATTCCCGCTTTCGCGGGAATGACGGCTGTGGCGTACGGGACTAGTGCGGCGAGCCCGCTTTCACTTCGTCCCACAACGCATCCAGCTCTGCTAACGATGCGCTGCCAATTACAATCCCGCGCGCGCGGGCCAATTTTTCGACTTGCTCGAAGCGGCGCTGAAATTTGAGGTTGGCGCGATCGAGCGCGAGCGATGGGTGGACCTGCGCCTTTCGGCAGAGATTCACACACGCGAACAGAAGGTCCCCAAGCTCTTCGGTGATGTGCTCGTGTGCATCGTCGTTCACAGGCGCGGCGCCGGCGGGGCGATCGGGGAGATCGTTCAACAGCTCGCGGGATTCTTCGAGTTCTTCGGAGACCTTGTCGGCGGCGCCATGCCACGTGGGCCAGTCGAATCCCACGCCGGCAGCACGTTCCTGAAGCCGCTGCGCACGGTGCAGCGCAGGTAGAGCCGCGGGGAGTCCATCGGCGAGCGATTGTCGCCGCTTGGACTTCATCTTCTCCCAGGGTTCCCGGGCTCCCTCGCCATACAGGTGCGGATGCCGGCCCTTCATCTTCGTGATCAACCCCTGGGCGACGTCGCTGAACGAGAAGGCCCCACGCTCCTCTGCAAGTACGGAATGAAACAGTACTTGAAAGAGGACATCGCCGAGCTCTTCGCGCATCAACGGGTCATCGGCGAACTGGATCGACTCGTCAAGCTCGTGGGCTTCTTCGATCAAATACGGGCGCAAAGACTCGTGCGTCTGTGCGGCGTCCCAATCGCAGCGGCGCCGCAGGTCGCGCATTAGTTCGAGCGTATCGTCGAGTCCTGGGTCTTGTGACATTATGTTATAAGGCTGTGGAAGAATCCCTAATATATCCGCTGCCGAATCGGGCCTGGATCGACGTGAACGTCAACGCTTTGCGCCGCAACGCATTGGCGCTGACAGAGCGGACCGGGCTGCCATTGATCCCGATGATCAAGGCGGATGCGTACGGGGTTGGTGCAGCAGGCGTCGTTCGCTCTCTTGAGCCGCTCGAGCCAATGGCGTACGGTGTTGCCTCGGTTGAGGAGGGCGAGATTCTCCGGCACCTGGGCATCGCGCGTCCGATCATCGTTTTTACGCCGATTCTGGAAGCCGACTATCCCCGTGCGGATTCGGCGGATCTCACCCCGTCGCTCGGGGACGCAGCGTCGATTCGCGCCTGGTCCGCTTACGCCAAGCCATACCAGCTTGCGATCGATACCGGCATGAACAGGGCTGGACTTCCGTGGCGCGACGTCGCCAGCGCGCGCGAAGCGGTGCGACTTTCGCCGCCTGCGGGAGCCTTCACGCACTTCCACTCGGCGGAACTCGAGAACGGATCCGCTGAGCTCCAAGTCGAGCGCTTCTTTCAGGCGATCGACGCGCTCGGCGTTGACATTCCGTTTCTTCACGCAGATAACAGCGCCGCGGCCGCGCGAGGACTGGATGGGCGGGGGAGGTGGGGAGCGGTGCGCCCGGGCCTCTTCCTGTATGGCGTGGGCGCCGCGACTGGCATCCAGCCGGAGCCAGTCGTAAGTCTCCGCGCCAGAGTGGTGGACATCCGTTGGGTGGAAGCTGGGGATACGGTGAGTTACGATGCCGTGTACACTGCGCCGCAGCGTGAGCGGATCGCAACAGCCACTATCGGGTATGGCGACGGCTATCCACGATCGCTTTCCGACAAGGCGACCGCGCTCGTGAATGGTGCAAGAGTCCGGCAGCGCGGGCTCGTAACCATGGACATGACAATGTTCGACGTGACCAGCGTGCCATGCGAGATCGGCGACGTGGTAACGCTGTGGGGGGAAAAAGGTGGCCCGGAGCTCACGGTTCAAGGGGTCGCGCGATCTGCCGGAATGTCTCCCTATGAACTGCTAACTGGGCTCGCGCCGCGGCTGCAAAGACGTTTCAACGAGGTCTGACGAAAGACGGTATGGGTAAGCGCGCCGCGATAATCGTGTTGGACGGAGTAGGCATTGGCGAGGCTCCAGATGCTGCCACCTATGGCGACGNGGGGAGCAATACGCTCGGCCATGTAATCGCCCAGATGACCGGAGACGAGCTTCATAACTTACGTGAAGTTGGNCTCGGTAACATAGCTAACTTCAACAAGTTACCGGCGATCGNCCATCCNTCTGGNGCGTTCGGCCTCATGTCTCCGTCCGCTGCTGGGAAGGATAGCACAACCGGCCATTGGGAGATTGCTGGAGTGCGGATCGACGTGCCGTTCCCGACCTATCCAGAGGGCTTTCCGCTCGAAGTATTGACCGAGTTTTCGGCGCTTACGGGCCGGCCGATAATTGGCAATGTGGCCGGTAGCGGCACGGACATAATCGTCCGGTTTGGTGCTGAACATGTGCGGACCGGTGCCTGGATCGTGTATACCTCGGCCGATTCCGTATTCCAAGTCGCGGCGCATGAAGACGTGATCCCGCTCGCAGAGTTGTACGCTGGATGCGAAATCGCGCGAAGGATGCTCGTCGCGCCAAACAACGTTTCGCGCGTCATTGCTCGGCCGTTCGTGGGTGATGAAGGGGCGTTCATACGGACAGCGGAACGGCGCGATTTTTCCGTCGAACCGCCCTCTGAAACTCTCCTCGATGCCCTCGCGCAGGCAGGCATCCGTCGCGACGGGGTGGGGAAGGTGGATGATCTCTTCGCCGGCCGAGCATCGTTTCCCGCCACACCAGCGGGAATGCGGAGGGAATCGGCTTGATTCAAGACTGGCTTCTCAACGGGCCGGATAGAGGGTTCCTCTTCAGCAACCTTGTAGATTTCGACCAACTGTACGGCCACAGAAACGACGTTTCGGGCTTTTTGGGGGCGCTACGCCAATTTGACGCAGCACTGCCAGGGCTTTGTCGTGCTCTCAGAGAGGAAGACCTGCTGTTTATCACCGCCGACCACGGCAACGACCCGACTACTGCTTCGTCCGATCATGCTCGTGAGAATGTGCCGCTTCTCGCGCTCGGTCACGCCGTACGGGCGGGCGTGTCTGTTGGTCGCAGGGCGGCGTTCGCGGATCTCGGCGCGACCGTGGCCGAATGGTTCGATCTGGGCTTTCGTGGTGTAGGAAGTTCGTTTCTGAGCGAGATCCTGGGTTGAGCGATCAGTCGTTGAAGCTTTCCGCCGACGGTGCGCGCGCCAACGCGTACGCGCCATACTCGGATTTTCACGTCGGGGCTGCGCTCAGGACGGATGCTGGAGACGTGTACGTCGGCGCGAACGTTGAGAATGCGTCATTTGGTGTATGTATTTGTGCAGAACGGTCTGCGCTGTCTGCCGCGGTCTCGGCGGGTGCGAGAAACTTTAGCGATCTGGTACTTGTAAGTGACGCGGTTGAACCTGTGCCACCGTGCGGTATTTGCCGGCAGGCGCTCGCGGAGTTTGCGCCGTCGTTGCGGATAAAGAGTTACGGGCAGGGTGGAACGACAGCAGAGTGGTCATTGGCAGAACTCCTGCCGAACCAGTTTCGACTCAACGAATCGAACGGATTTACGGAGTGATATTGAAGAGATGGAGTTTCCGCCGCCTTGGTGCTTCAGTCGCCGTTGCGGCCATGACGGGACTGGTGGTGATTGGTTGTTCGGAGAATCTGGATGGATCGGCGGGATGCCCGCTTACCTGCGCCGGAGAGTCGGTGCAGATACATACCGTAACGCTCGACGCGGTGTCGCTCGACACGACGGTGCTCGGCGGTCTCGGACTTGGTACGCAACCGCAGATGCTGCTTGCGAGTCGAGGCGACACTCTCGACACCAGGGTGATCATTCGATTTGACACGCTGCCGTCTACGAGCCAGGCTAGCGGCAGTGCCAGCGCTGTGCCGATTGCGTATCTCGATAGCGCTGTACTGACGTTGCAGGTTGATAGCGCTGCGATCAATGTCGGCGCTCCTGTGACACTTTCTATATACGACGTTGACGATTCGACCGCCGTGGATGACACGACCGCCAGCGTCGTCGCACAGTTATTCACTCCATCGCGGCTGATAACGAGCATACAATTCCCAGCGGGCGAGGTTGTCGATTCGCTGAAGATCCCGCTTCCGAGCGCTTTCATGCTGGCGAAAGCGCAGGCTCATGCCCGGTTGCGTTTGGGAATACAGGCCAGTGCGCCCAATAAATCCGTGGAATTCCGTGTTTTTGCGAGCGAGTCCGGATTCGGCGCCATGCTCTCAACTCGGACGTCTCCCGACACGTCGATCGCGCCAATTATCATGAGTCCCTACTCCACCACACCGACAGACAATGCGTCGATCGCGAGCAGTTTGGCTGACTTCACGATAGTGGTGAAAGGAACGCCTCCTCCTCCGCCAGGCACGCTGACGGTTGGCGGGCTGCCGGGCACGCGCTCATATCTGCGCTTCAACATCCCGCCGTCGATTTCCGACTCGTCGCTTGTAATCGCCGCGACTCTGCTTCTTACGCAGCAGCCGAGCGCGTCGCCGGATCCGACGGACACGATGTACGTCCAGCCAATTCTCGTACTCGCTGGCGCAGGTATCTCGGACCCCGTGCGTGCCGCGCAGATTACCGCGCCGGTTACGGTGGTAGGTCTGGCGCCGCTGAAGACCGAGCCTGGTGGTTCCGGAGTTCGTGAAGTACAGATAGGCCCGGTATTCCGTTACTGGTCGGTCCAGACTGCGGCGCAACTCCCGCGCGCAATTGTGCTCCAGAGTGCTGCGGAAGACTATTCACCACAACAGGCGCTGTTCTATTCCTCGTCCGCAAGTCCGGACTTGAGGCCGAAACTTCGGATCAGCTACACACCTCATTCCCGGATTGGCGTTCCATGAGGAAGGCATTTTCAATTTGTGCAGCTATCGTAACAACATTCACCACTGCTGCTGCGCATGCTCAGGGTTCAGTCAGTCTGCAAGGATTTGGTTATCCGCCTGGCGAGCTCAGCACACGCGCGCTTGGCACGGCAGGCGCGCTGGGCGACATCGATCCGCGATCTCCGATCAATCCTGCCGCGCTTGGCATTCGCCCCGCGGCACAGATCTACGCGCAGTACGATCCGGAGTTCCGCCGAGTCACCGCGGGTGGGATCACCGCCGGCACGACGACTTCACGCATGCCTAACATCGGCGGTGTTCTTCCAATCAACGATCATTTCGTGATCGGTTTTTCTGCCGCGACCCTGCTCGACAGGACGTGGCAGACAAGCAGCGCACGCCTGGGGGATTTCGTCACCGACACGGTGCCATTCAATGAGCGGCTCAAAAGTGATGGAGCGCTTACGGATGTACGGTTCGCCGTGGCCTATTCCCCCAATTCCCGCATACATGTTGGCGTCGGGGTACACACTTTCCCGGGATCGATGCAGCTGACGTCAAATGCACTGTTTCCCGATACCACGGATTATCAGAGCATCACTCAGCTCAGTGAGGTCAGTTTTTCCGGGAAGGCGTTCTCTGCTGGCGTTGCTGTTGACGTACTACCCGGACTCAGTGTGGCGTTCAGCGGCCGAAAGGGTGGTACAGCCAGGATGTTCGTGAACGACTCGCTCTTCACGACTTCGAATATCCCTGACAGTTACAGTGGTTCTGTCGCATTTTCCGGGATACCGGGCACGACGGTCGCGATTCGTGGTCAGCATGATGATTGGAGCCAGATGACCAGGTTGAGTTACGCCGGCGCGACGGGCGTTGATGCAAACGATGTGAGCGCGGGTGTGGAATCCAGCGGCCCTCAGCTTGGCGGTTTCCCTTTGCTGTTGCGAGTCGGAGTTCGTCGTCGTGACCTCCCGTTCCTTGTCGGAACGCAGACTGTGCAGGAGACGTCCTTTGGTGGTGGAATCGGTGTACCGATCGCGTACGATCGGGTGACTTTCGATATCGCGGTGCTGCACACGAGCCGTACCGGTGTAGCGGGTGTCACTGAGCGGGCCTACAACCTCAGCTTCGGGCTGCAGGTGCACCCGTAGCGGTCGCATGGTCGACGAATCGAAGCCTCCGTTGATTCTTGTCGCCGACGACGTTCCGGCGAACGTGGCGCTTCTGTTCGATCAACTCGAGACGCTGGGATTCAGAACGATTGCTGCGGTTGACGGACCTTCCGCAATAGCGGCGACGGTCGAACATCGACCGGATCTGTGCATACTGGACGTTGCGATGCCGGCCGGCGATCTCGGGGTAGACCACCGGTCAACGGGCTTTGAAGTCTGTCGTCGCATCAAACGGGACCCGCGCACGTCAGGCATTCCCGTCATCTTCGTAACCGCGCTCAACGACATCACGGACCGCGTCAAAGGGATCGAGGCAGGCGGTGACGATTTCCTTACCAAGCCGCACAACAGGATGGTACTCGGCGCCCGGGTTCGCAGTCTTCTCAAACTGAAGGCCGCGACCGACGCGCTCGAAGAGAGTTACCGAAAACTTCGCGAGTTGGAGAAGGTGCGCGACGATCTGATGAAGATGATCGTGCACGATCTTAAAACGCCGCTGACGTCGGTTCTTGCGACACTCGAGATGGTCGGTGATGGCGACTTCGGTGCGATATCGCTGGACCAGCGACGCGCGCTCGGCGACGCAGAAGCTAAAGCCGAGGAGCTGCTCGGACTCATCGGCGACCTGCTGGAAGTGGCAAAGGTCGAGGAGACCGGCATGGTGTTGAGTCCGGTGGAAGTCGCTCCGGCCGCCTTTATCGCCGAAGTTCTCCACGAATGGGATGTCCGGTTCACTCAGGAGCACGCGACAATTATGACGAGCATCGCTGAGGACGCGCCGACGTTCGACGCGGACAAACCGCTGCTCAAGCGGGTGTTCTCGAATATTCTACAGAATGCTTTGACGCATTCCGGCACGACGATCGAACTAAGAATTTCGGTTCGCGGCGAGGAAGACGGCGTGCTTTTCGGAATCCAGGATAACGGACCGGGCATTCCGGAAGAATTTCACGATCTGATCTTTCAGAAATTCGGGCGAGTCAAGACAGCCCATGTTCCGCGTGTACGCAGCTCAGGGCTTGGACTCGCCTTCTGCAAGTTGGTGGTAGAAGCTCACGGTGGCCGCATCTGGGTGCGAAGTGCCGCTGGAGAGGGGAGCACATTCTACGTGCAGTTACCAACACACATTCCATCGACTTTACGGTAACCGCATGACGCGTCCGACTGTGTACATTGAAACTTACGGCTGCCAGATGAATGTGAGCGATACCGAGTTGATGCTCGGTAAACTCACTGCGTCAGGCTACGATGCTGTCGACGGCCCGGATGGTGCCGATGTGATTCTCGTGAATACGTGCGCCATTCGCGATCACGCCGAGCAGCGCGTAATAGGCAGACTTGGCGAACTCAAGCGCCACATGTCGCCAACGGCAGTGATGGGAGTCACCGGCTGCATGGCCCAGCGACTGGGTCCCGTATTGCTGCAGCGCACGCCTCATGTCAGCATCGTGATCGGTCCGGACGGGTATCGCGCACTTCCGACACTGATCGACGATGCGCGACGCGGGATCAGAACGACCGCGACCAGTTTTGACATGGAGGAGCACTACGAGGATTTCAAACCGCGCCGTTTTGACAAGGTGAAGGCATGGATCCCCGTTCAGCGCGGCTGCGATTATCGGTGTACATACTGTATCGTGCCGTATACACGTGGACCGGAGCGCAGCCGCGCTCTGGCGGATGTGGTTCGAGAGACGGAATCTGTCGTCGCAGATGGAATGTCAGAGGTCGTTCTGCTTGGCCAGACAGTGAATTCCTATTCGGATGGGACGTATGATTTCGCTGATCTGCTTCGTGCGGTTGGTGGAGTTGCGGGGATTCGTCGGGTTCGCTTTACGAGCCCGCACCCCAACGATTTCAGCGACAGAGTAATCGAAGCGATCGCGGCGACACCGACCGTTTGCGAGCACGTCCACCTTCCCATGCAGTCCGGATCATCGCGGACGCTCAAGCGGATGCTTCGACGTTACACGCGTGAGGGCTACTTCGAGTGTGCGGAACGGTTGCGCGCCGCTGTGCCAAATCTTGCCCTGACAACAGACATCATCGTGGGATTTCCAGGTGAGACAGACGAGGACTTCGCCGAAACGTTGAGCGCCGTACGTGAAGTCGGTTTTGACGACGCATACACGTTCAAATTCTCGATGCGCGACGGCACTCCGGCAACCAGATTACCCGTCGAGCTGCTAGTGTCGGACGAGGTTGCGAGCGATCGGCTCGCGCAACTCATTGCCGTCGTGCGTGAAGGTTCTCGCGCCCGGAACATGGCCCATCTTGGCAGTCGCTGCGAAGTTCTGATCGAGAAGGAAGCGCGCCGCGGTGGCTTGCTCCAGGCCCGTACACGTGACTTCAAGACCGTCATCATGCCGGGAACGCCGGATATGATCGGCAACTACGTGGAGGTGGCGCTTACCGGGACAACGGGTTCCACATTCACTGGGGCCGTTGTGCGATCACGCGAACCACTCCCGATGCAGTAATTGGCTGATGGTCGCGCGCAAAGCAGGTGATGCGCGCGTTGTTTGTAGCGTACTGTGGATGCGCGTATGCCATCCATAATGTGGATACTCGTATCGATTTCCGGCGGTTTCTTCGCAGGATTTACGCTCTCATGGCAAATCTGCCTTGCGGCGTGTGGCGTACTGGCGTGGCTCGCCGCCGCCGAGCTCGTCCCATCAGCTTCCATACTGTATTTCGCTGCCGCGTGCGCAGTGGCTGTCTCTGGCCCCAGGCCTGTTCGGGGGTTTCACTCGTCTACTCGGCCCGATCCAGAGTTGCTTGGTGAACGAATGCGGTTGCGCGCCGCAAGCGCGATTGATCGGGCGTTCGAGACCGACGCGCCAACCGCGCGTGCGCTACTGGTCGCGGATCAGAGTGAGATTCCGCGCGACGTAAAGCAGGCCTACGCTGACGCTGGGATCGTTCACATGTTGGCGATTTCAGGACTCCACGTATCGATAGTCGCGGCGTCCCTCGCGCTGGTGTTGAATCTCATTCGGATACCCGGGCGCCTCGCGTCGTTCATGACGGCTGGTATCATCATTGGCTATGTGTTCATGTTGGGCTTTCCTCCGCCGGCGCTGCGGGCAGCCGTGATGGTCTGCACAGCAACCGCTGCGCACGCGAGCCAGCGCCACACATCCCGGTGGAGTATTCTCGCGCTCGGGGGTATCGTTCCACTGGTGAAGCCGGAGACGGTGTTGGCCGTGGGATATCAATTGAGCATGGCTGGCATGGCGGCTGTCATCGCCGCAGGTGCGCTGACCAAACGCGGTCGGCTCCGGAAACTTCGAGGCTGGCGACGGAGTATAGCGCAATCGCTAGTCGTTTCCGGCGTTGCTACGCTCGTTACTGCACCGCTGGTGGCGTGCTCGTTTGGGCGCCTCAGTCTCATTGGCCCCATAACCAATCTTGTCGCAGACCCGGTGATCGCCGTGGTTCAACCGATGCTCTTTCTCGCGCTGGTATTATCTCCATGGCCCGCGGCCGCGCATTTCGTCGCGGCGGCTGCGCACCCGCTCCTGGTAGCGTTTGAAACAGTCGCACGCACCGCGGCCTCCGTCCCGTTCGCAGCCATCCCGGTCTCCGTCTCCCCGGTGGCAGTTGTGCTCTCGATAGTCGCAGCAGTGGCTTTCATCGCCGCGTGCACGAGCCGATTTCCGGGTCGCTCCATGGCGATTGCGGTCACTGCGCTTTCCCTGACGATCTGGACCGCGTGAAATTGTCGGTACGCTCCCTGATGCAGGGGGCAACTGGTGCCCGGGTCTGCCTACCCGCAGACGTCGTCGCAGCATTTCCTGAGCTGAATACGGTGTCCTGGCGGCAAGGTGGCCTTCCGCTCCGGATCGGTGGGTGGTTTCTGGGCCAGAAATCGGTTGCCGCGATCACGCTTGGCACTACCGTGTTCCTCGTTGCCGCCGAGCGTTCCTCGCTGCAACTTCTTCTGCACGAATTGGGGCACGTAAGGCAGTACCGGCGGGACAAAGCATTCCCTATACGTTACCTTTGGGAGTCGATCCGCATGGGTTACGCGCGGAACCGTTTCGAAACAGAGGCCGATCAGTTTGCCGAGGAGGTCTTATGGTCAAGCACACAGCGACATCCGTTGTAACGATCGAACGGTACATCATCGAGCAGGAACACCTGTATCCTGATGCGACCGGTGAGCTGTCCGGGCTTCTTTACGACATCGCGCTGGCCGCGAAAATGATCGCCAATAAGGTACGAATGGCCGGCCTCGCCGACATTATTGGTGCCACCGACCACGAGAATGTTCAGGGCGAAATCCAGCAGAAGCTGGACGTCCTGGCCAACGACATGATCATCAAGGCGCTTGACCATAGCGGTCGCCTTTGCGCCATGGCGTCTGAAGAAGAGCCGGACATTATCCAGATACCGGAAAACTTCCGGTGCGGAAAGTATTGCCTCCTGTTCGATCCGCTGGATGGCTCGTCCAACATCGATGTGAACGTCCCGGTCGGGACGATTTTCTCCGTGCTCAGCAAGATCACGCGCGGCGCGCGCGGCGAAATGGAAGACATGCTGCAACCCGGTCGTCGGCAGGTTGCCGCAGGCTATGTCATCTATGGTTCCAGCACCATGATGGTGTACACGACAGGGCAGGGTGTACATGGCTTTACGCTCGATCCACAGATCGGTGAGTTCCTGCTATCGCATCCGAATATCACAACCCCCGAGCACGGTCGATATCTGTCGGTGAATGATTCGTATGAGCAAGTTTGGAACGATGATGTTCGTGCGCTGATGCGCAGATACCGAGGCCTGGACGGAGTGCGCGATCCCATGAGCGTGAGGTACGTCGGGTCGCTTGTGGCAGACTTCCATCGGAACCTGCTCGGCGGCGGGCTGTTCGCCTATCCGGCAAACGAGAAGAATCCGCGCGGCAAATTGCGCTTGTTGTACGAAGCCAATCCGCTCGCGTTCATCGTTGAACAGGCTGGCGGTCTTGCCAGCAACGGAAGCATGCGCATTCTCGATGTCGAGCCCACAGATCTGCATCAGCGGACGCCGCTGTACATCGGCAGCAAGAACGATGTGATTACGGCCGACCTGATGCTGTCCCAGCCAGTGCTCGCCGAGCAGGCGTAGTAGCAATATTGAGGGTGCGCGAAGCTCCTGAGTCGTCGTCTTTGAGCCCGCCACGGGCTACATCCGAGCGCGAGACGTCTTCGGCAATTCCGATCAAGGTTGTGTATCGGCCCGAAGATGCCGCTGTGAATTATTCAGAAGACCTCGGCGACCCTGGGCAATTCCCATTTACCCGTGGCGTCCAGGCGAGCATGTATCGCGGACGCCTCTGGACGATGCGCCAGTACGCTGGTTTTGGCACCGCCGAAGAAACCAACGCACGCTTTCGCCTTCTTCTGGCGCGGGGGCAGACTGGACTGTCGGTGGCGTTCGATCTACCGACGCAGATGGGAATCGATTCCGACTCTCCACGTGCGCTCGGTGAAGTTGGTCGCGCTGGCGTAGCGATTGACACCGTCGAAGACATGCACGCGTTGCTTGCGGATCTCCCGCTCGAAACCGTTTCTACGTCAATGACGATCAATGCGACTGCATCCACATTGCTCGCGATGTACATCGTCGTGGCAGAAGAAAGGGGCATTGCGCGCTCAGCATTGCACGGCACGATCCAGAACGACCTGCTCAAGGAATACATTGCTCGCGGCACATACATATATCCGCCGGGACCAAGCCTTGATCTGATAGCGGAGATATTTCGCTTTTGCGCTGATGAAGTGCCTCGCTGGAATCCGATTTCGATTTCGGGATATCACATGCGGGAAGCCGGTGCAACGGCGGTGCAGGAGCTCGCATTCACGCTTGCCAACGCGATCGAGTACGTAAAGCGTGCAATCGGGGCAGGGCTCGATATAAACACGTTCGCACCACGGCTGTCCTTCTTTTTCGCATCGCATAACGATCTTTTTGAAGAGATTGCGAAATTCCGTGCAGCCCGGCGCATGTATTCTCGAATCATGCGCGAACGATTCGGTTGTGATGAGTCTGGTTGCCGGATGCGGTTTCACACTCAGACGGGCGGCGTCACCTTGATGGCGCAACAGCCGCTGAACAATGTCGTTCGCGTCACCCTGCAGGCGCTTGCTGCCACGCTGGGTGGTACGCAGTCCTTGCATACAAATGGGTACGACGAAGCACTCGCGCTTCCAACTGCAGAGGCTGCGACGCTCGCGCTTCGGACACAGCAGATTATCGGATACGAATCCGGGATCACCAGTACCGTGGATCCTCTCGCTGGCAGCTATTTCGTCGAATCACTTACCGATGAACTTGAGAGCCGCGCGATGGCGCTTATCCGGAAGGTCGATGATTTGGGCGGCGCCGAGCGGGCTGTGGCCGCCGGTTTCTTCCAGGAAGAGATTGCGCGGAGTGCTTACGAGTTCCAGTTGCGTGTGGAGGCCGGTGAGACTGTGATCGTCGGCGTCAACAAGTTTGCGGACGGCGCTGAACCTCCGATGATTCCATCGCCCGATTATTCAGCGCTCGAACACGAGCAATTGGAGAAGCTTGTAATAGTCCGGCAAAACCGCGATCAATCGCGTGTGGCCGAGACGCTCGCCGCGCTTCGAAGCGCGGCGAGCAGCCAAACGGGGGCGGCGGCGGCCGAAACCAGCGAGACTCGAACTGGAGTTGATGGGGACGGCCGTACGTACCTGATGCCGCTGATTATCGAGGCCGTGAGAGCCCGGGCGAGCGTTGGAGAGATCTCCGATATCCTCTCCGCCTGCTGGGGAGCGTACAANCCGGCCCACTCATAANACGGCTGTGCGGTTGAGGTAGGGCGGGCGAGTTCGTAAATTGAATCGTAGCACCAACCCCCTCCCTACAAGTGCCCACGTACGAGTTTACGTGTCCCGACGGACACGACTTCGACAAATTCTTCCGCTCAATGGCATCGGCTCCGACGGTAGTGCCATGCCCGGTGTGCGGTAAACCAGCCGACCGACAGGTGTCGGCCGGCGCCGGCCTCGTGTTCCACGGGACAGGTTTCTACATCACGGACTACGGCAAGGACGGCAAGAAGGATCAGAGGATTGCCGGCGGTCACAGGACGGATGCGACCCCCAAGGATGACTCCGCCACCGGCAGTCATGCGGGCGACGCTGGCTCAAAATCGGCCGATTCTCAATCGGACAGCAGTTCAAGTACGAGCTCGCCGCCCGACTCCAAGCCTGATGGCGCCGTTGCAGCGCCAACGCCTGCCGCACCGACCCCAACTCCCGCAACGTCCAAGGCCACAGAGTGAATTTCGCGGATCGGATTCGCGCCGAGCTCAAACGTGCGGCGCTCAGTATCGGTGCGCCTTCCAACATCGACCCGCTGGTTGAGCGTCCGCGTGATCCGATGCATGCCGATTGGGCGAGCAACATCGCCATGGTACTTGCGAGACCACTAAAACGAAAGCCCGCTGAAATTGCGACAGCAATCCGGGACGCTATAAGCCTCGCCGACGCCGGCGTTGACCGTATCGAGATAGCTGGACCGGGCTTTCTGAATTTCCGTCTGGATCCCGCGGCCGTAGCGAATACGGTACGGGATATCGTTGCAGCGAATGAAAACTTCGGCCGCGGATCGGAGGGTGAACACTGTCCAGTCGTCGTAGAGTTTGTTTCCGCGAATCCGACTGGACCACTGCATGTAGGTCACGGACGTCAGGCGGCGCTTGGCGACGCTATCTCGTCGCTGCTCGAATGGACGGGGTGGCATGTCTCGCGCGAATACTACTACAACGACGCTGGCGTACAGATTGACAATCTTGAACTGAGTGTCCGTGCACACATCACTGCGGGAGATGGCGAGGCCGTCATTCCCGAGGGCGGCTACCACGGCGAATACATACGCGAGATAGCCTCCCGGTACGATGCCAGCACGCTAGAGACCGTTCGCAACTTCGCGGTTCGTGCGCTCCGCGCAGAACAGGATCTCGACCTGCAGGCTTTTGGTGTGCAATTCGACACCTACTATCTGGAGTCCAGTCTGTACATCGACGGCAAGGTTCGGGAGACCGTTGAACGGCTCATCGCCAATGACCAGACGTACGAGAAGGATGGCGCACTTTGGTTGCGCACTACCGACTACGGAGACGACAAGGATCGTGTCATGCGCAAGAGCGATGGCACGTATACATACTTCGTCCCTGATGTTGCTTATCATGTGACCAAGTGGCAGCGCGGATTCACGCGTGCCATAAATGTTCAGGGCGCCGATCATCACGGCACGACGACTCGGGTGCGTGCAGGCCTGCGCGCGTTGCACATGGGAATCCCCGAAGGGTATCCCGAATATGCGTTGCACCAGATGGTCACCGTCGTAAAGCAGGGCGATGAGGTAAAGATCTCGAAACGCGCGGGAAGCTATGTTACCGTTCGTGACCTGATCGACTGGGTCGGACGCGACGCCGTTCGATTCTTCTTCCTCATGCGCAAGGGCGATAGCCCGCTGATTTTCGATGTCGATCTCGCGCTCAGTCAGTCGGAAGAGAACCCCGTATACTACGTGCAGATGGCGCACGCCAGGATGAGCGGAATATTTCGCGTCGGCGAGCTTGACGCAGCGAAAATGGACGTTTCCGCAGTCGACCTCAGCGTCCTCACCGAGCCGGAAGAGCAGGATCTGATCAAGCAGTTGATCGACTTCCCCGCGGAGGTGGATGGCGCGGCGAAGGCCCTGGAGCCGCATCGCATTACCGCTTACGCACTCGACACGGCCCGACTCGCGCACGCCTGGTACCACAAACACCACGTCCTCGGGGAACCCGCTCCGGTGATGAGCGCTCGTCTGGCGCTCGCACGAGCAACCCAGATCGTAATACGCAATACGCTAGGGCTACTCGGCATATCCGCACCAGAACGGATGTGACGTCCTGGATGACCTTCACTCAAATCTGATGTCCGTACTCGTCGTTGGCTCTGTCGCACTGGATTCCGTTGAAACGCCGTTCGGGAAGGCCGATGACGTTCTCGGCGGTTCCGCCACGTTCTTTTCGGCCTCAGCCAGTCATCTCACTGATGTGCAGGTTGTCGGCGTAGTTGGTAACGACTACCCGATGGACCGCTTGAGAGAACTCGAGAAACGGAATGTTGATCTCGGCGGAATCGAGTGCGTTGACGGTAGTTCGTTTCGCTGGCGCGGTCGCTATCGCCACGACCTCAACTCCGCAGAGACACTCGAAACACACCTCGGCGTCTTTTCGCACTTCGAACCCAAGATTCCAGCGCGCTTTGCAAAGCCCGACTTCCTATTCCTCGCGAACATCGATCCGCGACTGCAACTCGCCGTCCTCCAGCAGGTTGAGCGACCAAAGCTGGTCGCGTCCGATACGATGAATTTCTGGATCGAAAGCCGACGCCCCGAACTAGTCGAACTGCTCGCGCATGTCGATCTGCTGACGCTCAATGACGCAGAGGCTCGTCAGTTGACGGAACAGACAAACCTGGTGCAGGCAGCGCGCTGGATCATGGCGCACGGCCCCAGGCATGTCATCATAAAGAAGGGCGAGCATGGCGCATTTCTTTTCCATGACAGGAACATCTTCTTTGCACCAGCGTATCCGCTCGAAACTGTTTTCGATCCGACCGGCGCGGGTGACTCGTTCGCTGGCGGTTTTATCGGATATCTGGCAAGAACCGGCGATCTGAGCGACGCCAACATGCGACGCGCTGTTATCTATGGATCCGCGATGGGCTCGTTTGCAGTGGAGAAGTTTTCGATTGAACGGTTGATGACCGTAACGCGACCAGAAATCGATACACGCGTTCACGCATTCAAGCAATTGGTTGCATTCGAAGAGGATTTGAGCGCGTGACGGCTCGGCCGAACTCGCCTTCGACCACCAGCTCCACGCCGATGGACTATCGATCCGCGGGTGTGGACATCGATGCCGGCGACGATGCCAAGAGGAGGATTCGCAAGCTCGTCGAATCCACCTGCACATCTGGAGTACGTGGTGCGTTCGGGGCGTTCGGCGGTCTGTTCAAGATGCCGACAGACGTTCCGAATCCCCTGCTTGTCGCCTCCGCAGATGGTGTTGGCACCAAGACTCGGGTCGCCATCGAAGCGAACAGGCACAACACTATCGGTCACGATCTCGTCAATCACTGCGTCAACGATATTCTCGTTCAGGGCGCGCGGCCGTTGTTCTTCCTGGACTACGTAGCGTTCGNGAAACTGGAGCCAGAAGTAGTCGAAGCGGTTGTTGCCGGCGTTGCCGCGGGATGCAAAGAGAACAACTGTGCGCTGCTTGGCGGCGAGACCGCTGAAATGCCAGGTATCTACACACCGCCGGATTACGATCTCGCCGGGTTCATCGTCGGATGTGTGAGCGAGGACCGAGTGCTAGGTCCGGGTCGCGTGGTTGATGGCGACGTCATGGTAGGTCTGGCCAGTTCTGGGCTTCACACCAACGGGTACTCACTCGCGCGACGGATCGTGAGCGATCGAATGAAGTTGGGCCCAACTGACGAGTTCCCGGGGATGGGCGTGACAGTCGCGGATGCACTGCTCTCCGTCCACGCTTCATACCTTCGGGCGCTCGACCCTGTACTGGGCGTCATCCACTCGATGGCGCACATCACCGGCGGCGGGCTACCAGGAAACGTGGATCGCGCACTGCCCGAGTCGCTTGACGCAGTGGTCGACCGCTCCAGTTGGGAGCTGCCTGTACTTTTCCGAGAGCTGCAACGTGCCGGCGAAGTCCCTGACGATGACATGCTGCGGTCATTCAACCTGGGCGTGGGGTTGGTAGTGATCTGTGACGGTTCGGACACCGATGCAGTCATACAAAGCGCATCTCGCGCGGGAATCGCTGCATGGAGATTAGGGTCGATTCGCCCGGGCACCGGCCGCGTGCTTTTCAATTAGCCAACGACAGAGGATAAGATGAAGGTTCACGCATTGATTGCGGCGACGGCAGTGATCTGCTCCGCGTTACCACTCGCCGCGCAGGGCACGGTCAATCCGAGGTGTGCGGCAGGTGTGACGCAGGATGTCTGTCAAAAGACAATCGATATCTTTCAATTTGTTGCGCCACAGCTAGGCACCGTCATCGCCGGCGGAAATGCGACGCTTGGCGTGGGCGGGACACTGGGTGGCCTCGGCCACATCTATGTAAGTGGCCGCGCGAATGTCGTGAACTCGAATCTTCCAACTGTGGATCAGATTGACCCATCGACGACCGGTGCGCGCTCGGATCAATACCCGACGCAATCGCAGGTCGCCGGTATTCCGCAGGCGGACGTTGCAATCGGACTATTTCGGGGCCTGCCGCTCGGCGTCACCAATGTCGGAGGCATCGACCTGCTCGGAAGTGTCAGCTACCTGCCTGAACTCAACTCGTCGGGCTTCAGGATGACCACTCCGAACGGCTCGGTCAAGTTTGGAGGCGGCGTGCGCGTCGGGATCATTCAGGAAAGCATCATCTTTCCCGGAATTTCGGTTACGTACCTCAGGCGCGGATTGCCGACTGTGGACATGACAGCGACCAGTATGAGCGGCGACTCTCTTCGGGTGAACGACGTCAACATCACAACCGATTCATATCGACTTGTTGCGAGCAAGAGCCTTCTAGCGCTGGATATCGCTGCTGGTGTCGGTCAGGATCGCTACAACACGAGTGCCAATGCAAGCGGATATGTCGCGCCGCGCGGTGTAGCTGGCGTCGGGACAGCCGCTGCAACTGTAGGCCCGATCGGGCTGACTCAGAAAATCTCGCGCACGACTTATTTCGTGGATGCAAGCTTGAACCTGGTCGTCGTCAAGCTGATCGGAGAGGTCGGGCGAACAAGTGCAGTAACAATTCCGACGTACAACACATTCATCGGTTCTTCGGCCGGTGCGGCTCAGACCTTTGGGGCAATCGGCATCCGGCTCGGCCTCTGACATCATGGCAAACGCGCGCGACGAAGAGTTCATGAGTCGAGCGCTCACGCTCGCAGAGCGTGGCTGGGGCCAGACTGCTCCAAATCCGATGGTTGGAGCTGTCGTTGTAAGGGACGGGGCAATCGTTGGAGAGGGGTGGCACGAGCGCTTCGGCGGCGCGCACGCGGAAGTGAACGCGCTGACGAACGCAGGCGCTGATTCATCGGGCGCGACCGTGTATGTGACACTCGAGCCGTGCGATCATACCGGTAAGACCCCCCCATGCACCGGTGCGCTGATCGCGGCTGGTGTGGCGCGGGTGGTCATCGCAACGAGCGACCCCAACCCTGTGGTGGGGGTTGGTGCTGAAAAACTGCGCCAGGCCGGGATCGAAGTTGACCTGGGCGTTCTCGAGGGGCAGGCCCGGGAGCTGAACGCACCGTTCTTTCATTCGTTTGGATCTGACCGGCCCTGGGTGACGCTCAAGCTGGCGCTCTCGATCGACGGCGCGATAGCGGATTCGGAGCGGGGCCGAGCGTGGCTCACGAATGAAGATTCGCGCGCAGAAGTTCACCGCATGAGAGCCAACGTTGACGCGATCGCGGTCGGAGCAACGACATATGCGACTGACCATCCGGAGCTGACGGTTCGGGGGCCGATTCAGCCTCGCGTGGCTCCGATCCGGGTGGTGTTCGATCCTGACGGTAAGTTATCGGCTGGTCGGACGTCCGTTCTGGAAGAAGCAGCCGGTGTCTTCTTTGTGAGGGTGGCGGATCTGCCGGCCGCCCTCAGAGCGCTCCGTGCGAGGGGAATTCGCTCTCTCATGGTAGAGGGCGGAGCTTCAATTGCGTCGGCTTTTCTCGACGCGGAGCTGGTAGACAGGTTGGTTATCTTTCAGGCACCCATCGTACTGGGCGGTGGCGCGTTGGCGGCCTTCGGGTCGACTTCGCCTCGCAGGGCGGCAAATGTCCGCCGCATCCCGGTACTTCGTCGCCAGAGCTTCGGTGACGATCTGATGACTATCTATGGCGTCCACGCTGTTTGAATGTTCACGGGACTGATTGACCAGATCGGCACGATCGATCGCGTCACCCATACTGACGCAGGTCGGGAATTTCGAATTCGATGTGGCTACGACGGCATCTCGGATGGCGAAAGCATAGCCGTAAATGGGGCCTGCCTGACGGTCCGTGAGCACGGGGCAGGATGGTTCAACGTTGCTGCCATTACTACGACCGTTGGGCGGACGGCGGTTGCGGACTGGAAGGCAGGTACCCGCGTAAACCTTGAGCGTGCGATGCAGCTTGGTGATCGGCTGGGCGGTCACATGGTGCAGGGGCACGTGGACGATACCGGGACGGTTCATTCGGTCAATCGAAACGACGACGCGCTCGTGATCGACATCTACGTGTCGGCGGAAGTATTCTCACTGCTGGTGCCGTTGGGGTCTGTTGCGGTGGACGGCGTCAGTCTCACTGTGAATGCGCTGCCGGAGGATCGACTGCTGCAGATTTCACTGATTGAATTCACGCTGCGCAACACCACGCTCGGAGACTTGCTGCCTGGCGCACGCGTGCACATTGAAAATGACATGATGGCAAAATATGTACGACGGCTGCTCAGTCCCTATACGGAGACAGCGGATGCCTGATACGAAATTTGGAACTGTGGAGCAGGCGCTCCGCGATATTGCCGCTGGCAAATTAATTATCGTTGCTGACGATGATGATCGTGAAAATGAAGGAGATCTCATCTGCGCGGCTGAGTTCGTTACACCTGAAGTAATCAACTTCATGATCCGGCGCGCCGGTGGTCTTATCTGTCTCGCGCTCACGGGTGAAAGGGCGGATCATCTCGATCTGTCACAGATGAGCGAATTCAACACTGAAGAGCAGCGCACCGCCTTCACAGTCAGCATCGACGCTGGTCCGCGCTTCGGTGTTACGACGGGAATCAGCGCTCAGGATCGGGCAACTACGATTCGCGTCGCAGTGGACCCGGGTACGAATCGCGGCGATCTCCGTCGCCCGGGCCACGTGTTCCCGTTGCGGGCACGCGACGGCGGTGTCCTTCAGCGAGTCGGACACACGGAAGCTGCGGTAGATCTCGCGCGCCTTGCTGGCATGACACCGGCCGGTGTGATTTGCGAAATCCTGAATGAAGACGGAACGGCGGCGCGACGCGCGCAACTCGAAATCTTCGCGCGAGAACATTCGCTGACTTTCATCACGGTTGCGCAGCTGGTTGCTTACCGGCTTCGCACCGAGCGGCTCGTTCATCGCGTGGCGGAGGCGCGTCTCCCAACCAGATTCGGTGAGTGGCGCATCATCGGGTACAAGAACGATGTGGATGATCACGAGCATGTTGCACTGATCCACGGTCATGTGACGGATGAGTCGAGTGTCCTCGTGAGAATGCACTCGAAGTGTCTCACGGGTGATGTATTTCACTCGCAGCGCTGTGATTGTGGCTGGCAGCTCGACACTGCCATGGCGATGATCAGCGCCGAGGGTCGCGGTGTGATCGTGTACCTGGACCAGGAAGGTCGCGGGATCGGTCTGCTCAACAAGCTCAAGGCCTACCAGCTTCAGGATGAGGGGAAGGACACCGTTGAAGCGAACGAAGCTCTTGGTTTTGGCCCCGATCTTCGCAACTACGGGATCGGAGCGCAAATTCTGCTCGATCTGGGATTGCGCTCCATGCGTGTGCTTACAAACAACCCTCGCAAACTCGTCGGACTGGAAGGATACGGATTGGAGGTTGAGGATCGTGTTCCAATCGTTCCTCCGTCCACAACCGAGAATGCGCACTACCTGAAAACGAAACAGGCCAAGCTGGGACACCTGCTGGCCTCCTGACAATCCAGATGGCAGAGTTCAACGGAACACCGCGAGGTAGCGGGCGGCGTGTAGTCGTCGTCGCCAGCCGCTTCAATGAAACAATCACGCGCGCGCTTGTGGATGGCGCGCTCGAAGCGCTCCTCGCACACGAAGTCGCATTCGACGACATCGATGTCGTGTGGGTGCCGGGGGCGTGGGAACTCCCCCTAGCGGCGCGCCGCGCGCTATCGAGCGGACGTTACGACGCGCTCGTTGCTCTTGGCGCCGTCATTCGCGGCGACACGCCCCACTTCGACTTCGTTGCTGGCGAGGCGTCACGTGGGCTCGCGCTCGTCTGTATCGACGCGGAGATCCCGGTCGGATTCGGGTTGCTCACCTGCGACAACATGGAGCAGGCGCTCGCTCGCGCCGGTGGAGTTCACGGAAACAAGGGATGGGACGCCGCGGTCGCTGCACTTGAGACGGCGGACGTTCTGGATCAGATCGAGCCGATTGATGAGGGTTGAGTCCCGCGCGCGGTCGCGCGCCCTGCAGGCGTTGTACGCGTGGGACATGCGAGATGATACATCGCTGGCGAGAGTCGCGCAGCAGGTCTGGGATGACCTGGCGGTCTCACACGAAGAGCAGGTCTTTGCGGGTTTGCTCGTTCAGATTGTGGTTGCCCGCGGCGAGGAGATCGACAAGTCTCTTAGCGCCGTTACAACCAACTGGCGCCTCAGCCGCATCGGCGCGATCGAGCGTTCCGTGCTCAGGCTTGCAATCGCTGAACTGCTACAAGGAACCACTCCGTCGCGAGTCGTGATCAAGGAATCTGTTCGTCTTGCGGAACGATACGGGAGTGAGCAGAGCGCCCGCTTCGTGAACGGGGTGCTCGACGCGTACGCGCGCCAGCAGGGCATGCTCTAGCCCTTGCGCATTCTCGTCATCAACTGGCAGGACCGACAAAACCCGTATGCCGGCGGCGCGGAGTTGCATCTCCACGAAATCTTTGGGCGCATAGTTCAGCGCGGTCACGAGGTGGATCTGCTCTGCAGCGGATTCCCGGGTGCTGCCCGGGATGAAGTGCTCGATGGTATCCACATCAGGCGTGTCGGATCGCGATTTTCGTTTCCGCTCCATGCGCGGCGCGAGTACAATAAACTCGCTGCACTGCGCGACTACGATATCCTCGTCGAGGATCTGAACAAGATTCCGTTGTACACGCCGCGCTGGAAGCCGCGCAGCCTGGTTGTGATTACGCATCACCTCTTTGGCGCGACGGCGTTCCGGGAGGAGTCCGTCGCGGTCGCGGCCGCCACCTGGCTCGCCGAGCGGCCGCTGGGATTCGGATATCGCGGTGTCGATTTCCAGGCCGTCAGCGTGAGCACCCGCGACGATCTCGTGAGTCGCGGGATCCCGGCTGACCGAATTCGGGTGATCTACAACGGAGTGGACGTCGAATCGCTGACGCCCGATCCGAACGCCCGTTCGATTACCCCCGTATTCTCTTATCTGGGTCGGCTGAAGCGGTATAAGCGGGTTGACCTGGTAATCAGGGCATTCGCATTGCTTGATGCGCGCGAAGCTCGCCTGGAGATTGCAGGTAAGGGCGACGATCGTGACCGGCTTGAGGCTCTGGTGGGGAGTCTCAATATCGAGGATCGGGTTCGGTTTCTGGGGTACATCACTGAGCAGGAGAAGCGAGAGCTTCTACGGAGGTCATGGGCAACTGTACTGGCATCTCCCAAGGAGGGGTGGGGAATCAGTAACTTGGAGTCAGCTGCGTGCGGTACACCGGTGATCGCTGCGGATTCGCCCGGGATTCGCGAGTCCGTGGTCGATGGGGAGACCGGCTTTCTCGTTTCGGGAGCGGACGTTGGGGAGTACGCAGCTGCAATGAGAGGATTGCTTGATTCGCCTGAGATGGTCACGACGTTAGGTGGCAACGCACGTCGCTTCGCGGAAACATTCACATGGGAACGCGCAGCGGAGGAGACGTTGTCACATCTTCAACACGTAGCCAAAGGAGCGTAGCATGGACATCCAATTCCACGGACATCAGACGGAGATAACCGATAGCTTCCGCACGCGAGCCAGCGAAGGCGTCCAGAAACTGATCGAGCACCTTGGCAGACCAGTCGGCGCCGACGTATGGCTAGGTGGCGATGGCGTAAAGAAAACCGTGGAACTTGTCCTGCATGCGCCGCACTACGAGAAGCTTGTCGCCAAGGGGAATGGGAAGTATCGCGAGCCAGCGCTTTCGGATGCAATTGCGAAGATGGAAGCGCAGATTCGTCGCCTGAAGACTGCAAAGAAGAAGCAGGTTCACGAGGCAGAGCAGCGCGCGTGACGCGTCACCCAACGGTCGGCGAGCTTGTTGAGCGGCTCGCCGAACCGCTCCAACTGGAAGATCTTGGTGGTGGCGTCGGATTGGAACGTGCGCTGCCGGGTCCGGACATCTCAAGCCCCGGGTTGGCTCTGTCGGGATATGTCGGGAGATTTGTGTCGGACCGGCTGCAGGTGCTTGGCGAGACCGAGGTCAGTTATCTCAACTCGCTCGACCCGAATCGCAGACACGAGATCACCGAGCTTTTCTTTTCGTACCATGTGCCGGCTGTCTTCATCACCAAGGGCCAGCAGCCGCCGAAAGGATTACTTGAACAGGCGGCGCTGACTGATACGGCGCTCATACGAACCGCCCTTACTACCGCTGACTTTTACCGTGGTGTCAAACCGGCGCTCGAAGAACTATTCGCGCCGACTACCACTCTGCATGGGTCGCTCGCCGACGTCTATGGGGTCGGCGTCTTCTTCACTGGCGTCAGTGGGATTGGCAAATCAGAATGCGTTCTGGATCTCGTGGAACGCGGTCACCGGCTGGTCGCTGATGACATGGTAATTGTATCGCGACGAGGCCACGACGTTCTGATCGGGCGCGCGCATGAGATGGCGGCGCACCACATGGAAATTCGTGGTGTCGGCCTGATCAGCATTCCGTCAATCTTCGGGATCAGAGCGGTCAGGCAGCAGAAGCGAATCGAGGTGGTGGTAAATCTGGAGATCTGGGACAGGAACGCTCCGGTGGACCGTACAGGTCTGGATACATCCGTCGCGAGCATACTCGGCGTCGAGATACCCAAGATCACAATCGCGCTCAATCCTGGGAAGAACATTACGGTCATAGCGGAAGTGATCGCCATGAACCATCTTCTTCAGTATTCCGGGATCAACCCGGCGGAACAGTTCAACGAGCGATTGATACAGCGAATGCAGAAGGCTTCAGCCATCAAGCGTTACCTGCAAGAGGATGTCGAGTAGATGGATCCTGACGTCGCGCCGCGCGCGATTGTCGCCGGACACGGTGCATTCCCGGCAGGCCTGATATCCGCCGTCGAGCAGATAACGGGCCGCGGCAACGCACTCATTCCGTTTTCGAATGCTTCGCTTGGCCGTGAAGACATAGAGAGCGGTATTCGAGAGCTCATCGCGGTGCACGCCGTGCAGGTGATATTTACAGATCTGCCCGGTGGCAGTGCAACACTCGCCGCACGCCGCGTGCAGCGTGACACGCCAGGCCTGGCGCTCGTCACCGGTGTCGGTCTCGCTTCGCTGATTGACTTCGTGTTTTGTGCCACTGAGATGAGCGCGGCAGATGCCGCCAGGCACGCGGCGGAGAAGGGGCGCGCCGCAATAGTTGCTGTGGCGGTCTGAATGCCTGTAGCACTCTACAGAATTGACGACAGACTGATCCATGGTCAGGTTGTTGTCGGATGGGGCCAACCGCTGAACCTTGGCTTCATCGTCCTGATCGATGACGTCGTTGCGGAATCGGAGTGGGAACAGGAGCTGTACAGACTGGGAGTACCTCCCAACATGGAAGTGTACTTCGTGTCCACCGCTGATGCTGCGCGTGATATCGACAAGTACATGGCAGATCGCCGGACCGGCATGATCCTGACCGGGAGTGTAGAGGCGATGCTGACGCTCGCTCGCACCGCGGTTCGTCCTATAACTGCGGTCAACGTGGGCGGCATTCATCACCGCGAAGATCGCACGCAGAAGTTGCGCTACGTCTTTCTGAACGAATCCGAAGAGCAGGCGCTGCGAGACATGGCTGAGTTGGGTATCGTCGTCACGGCGCAGGACCTTCCATCCGCCACCGCACATTCGCTCGAAGCTCTTCTTCGCGGATGTGCAAGTTGACGCTCGAGTCGCTTCTATTCGCCATTCTTCCCGTCTCGCTGCTCGGAGCTGTGGCCGGTCTCGACATGGTGAGTTTTCCTCAGATCATGCTATCGCGGCCGCTCGTCTCGGCAACGTTGGCCGGTGCGTTCATCGGCCGTCCAGGCGCGGGATTACTCATCGGCGCGGTGCTCGAATTGATCGCACTCGAAACGCTTCCATTCGGTGCGTCGCGATACGCGGAATGGGGTTCTGCAGGAGTGGTCGGCGGTGTCGTCATGGCTGGCCAGCCCATTGGTGCAGCGGGTGCGCTACCGGTTGCGATGTTTGTCGCATTGGCAACAGCAGTCTTCAGCAGCAGAAGCATGGTGTGGGTGAGGAACTGGAATGCGCACCAGGCTCGCCGTTTGAGGACTGAACTCGATGTGGGGTCGCCGACAGCTGTGGATTCGCTCCAGCTTCGCGGGTTGACCATGGACATGATACGCGGGTTCAGCGTTACGTTCATTGCGCTTCTGATCCTGTTCCCGCTGTCACGGCGAATCGTCGCGATATGGGGCGTGGACGCGGTCCACTCGCGCGCCGTTGTCACGGCCCTCGCTGCCACTGTTGCTGCGGGCGCGATTTGGACTCTGACTCATCGTGCGGCGCGCGCGGGTTGGCTCTTTGTACTCGGACTGGGTGCCGGTACGGCACTCCTGCTACTTCAATGACCAATCCGCAATCGACACAACGTGCCCGCAATGAAGTTGGCACGCCGGCACCGGTAAGCTCGTGGGCCGTCGGGGCGTCGTTCCTGCGACTGTTTGCGGTGCAGGGATCGTGGAATTACGAGACGATGATTGGCAACGGTATCGCGTTCTGCATGAAGCCGTTGCTGCGAGGCCTGCCTGAGGAACGCTATCGGGCGGCACTGGCGCGACAGGGGCGATACTTCAACGCGCATCCGTACCTGGCTGGTATCGCGGTCGGGTCTCTGGCCCGCGGCGAGCTGGATGGCGAGGACCCTGTCCGGATCGATCGCTATCGCACTGCGCTTTGCGGTCCGCTCGGAAGCGTCGGTGATCAGCTCGTCTGGGCGGGTTGGTTGCCTCTTTGTTCGCTCATGGCTCTCACCGCGTTTGCGCTTGGTGCCGGGCCGCTGGTTGTGGTATGTATCTTTCTGGGCGCCTATAATGCTGGCCACATTGCGCTAAGAGCCTGGGGACTGAGAGTTGGCCTGCGTCGGGGCATGCGTGTGGCTCCGGCACTCTCGAATCCGCTCTTTCGAGACGGACCCGCCGTGCTTGCCCGGGTTTCCGCGGTGCTTGCTGGTTTGATTCTGCCGCTCGCGTTGCAGCGGATCATCGGACCGGGCCGCGTGCTCGCCGGTGGCGTGGCAGTTGTCGCAGTCGTTGGTGCAGTAATCCTCGCACGGTTTGGCGCGCGCGCGACTGGTTGGCGTGCTGCACTCGCGTTGCTATCCATTTTTGTCCTCTACTCGGTGGCCCATTGATGGCCGAACGAACGGTTACGATCGTGAACAAGAATGGCGTCCATGCGCGGCCGGCCGCTGAGATCGTCAAAACCGCGGGCAAGTTCACCAGCAATGTGACCATCGTCCGCGACGATCTCGAAGTGAATGGCAAGAGCATCATGGGAGTCATGATGCTGGCGGCGGAGTGCGGCTCGGCGATCATTCTGCGCGCGACGGGCCCGGATGCCGATGAGGCTGTCGAAGCGCTCGCGCAGCTTGTTGCCGCGAAGTTCGGAGAGCGATAGGTGCCCCGCCCGATACTCGGCCTGCCTGCCTCTCCAGGCATCGTCGTCGGTCCGGTTCACCTGCTTCGTTGGGAAGTTCCTCAGGTACGGCAACGCATCATCCCCGATGATCTGGTGCCCGGGGAAATTGCTCGCTTCAACGATGTCGTCGCGCGTGCACGTGCACGTCTGCTCCAGATTCGAGATCGTGTAAGCGCGCACGCCGGAGAGGAGGAGGCTGCCATCTTCGATGTCCAGGTGGCGATGCTCGATGATGTCGAATTGCTCGACAACGTCCGCGAACTCATCCATCAGAATCTGGGGGCGGAAAAAGCGTTCGACCTTGTGATGGCTGACTGGCGGCAGAGCTTCGCGCGCCACACGCATCAGATGCTTCGCGAACGCGTGGCGGATCTGACCGACGTACACATCCGCGTTCTGTCGATGCTGTTGGGACTGGAGGATCACGACCCGGTCGATCTGCCGCGCGGGTCGAACGCGATCCTCGTCACGCATGATCTGACGCCAAGTCTCACAGTACAGCTCGACCGCAGTACGATATCGGCAATTGCAACCGACGCGGGTACGCGCACGTCGCATGTTGCAATCCTTGCGCGGTCGCTTGGGTTACCCGCGGTCGTGGGTCTTCGTGATGCGACCCTCCAACTTCACGCAGGCGATCGCGTAATTCTGGACGGCTCGCTCGGCGTCATTATACCGCACCCGACCGAAGCGCAGATCGCCGCGTATGCGGAGCGCGCGGTCCGGGACGCATCCGACGATGCTGCGATGCGTCAAATCGCAACTGCGGAGCCGATAACGCTCGACGGCGTGCGAATAGTGCTACGCGCGAACGTCGACCTGCCGGACGAAGCNGAAGCCGCNGCGCGCAGCGGGGCNGAGGGTGTGGGACTCATGCGCACGGAGTTCCTCGCTGTCGGGCGCGCGACCATGCCGGATGAAGACGAGCAGTTCCGCGCCTATCACAAGGTAGTCAGCGCATTTGCGGGCCAGCCAGTCGTGATTCGCACATTCGATGTTGGCGGTGACAAGCTGCCGATAGGCGGTTATCCGACCGAGGCGAACCCGTTTCTCGGATGGCGTGCGATTCGCATGTGTCTCGACGAGCCGGAAATGTTCAAGACGCAGCTCCGTGCGTTGCTTCGCGCGGCGACGTATGGCGATGTAAGAATCATGCTTCCGCTGATCGTGTCGCTCGACGAGGTCCGCGCAGCGCGCAAACTGCTCTTCGAATCCTCGGACGAATTGACTGCGCGCGGTGTCGAACACCGTCGCGACGTACCGCTTGGCGTGATGATTGAGACACCCGCGGCGGCTATCGCAGCCGACATGTTTGCACCCGAGGTGGCGTTTTTCAGCATCGGAACCAACGATCTGGTCCAGTACACACTGGCCGTTGACCGGGGCAACGTGAATCTCGCATCCCGGTTTACGCCATTGCATCCGTCGGTCCTCCGGCTCATTCGTCGCACCGTGCAGGCTGGCACGGCGGCGGGCCTGGACGTTGGTGTCTGCGGCGAGATGGCATCTCAGCCATTGATGGCGTTCGCCCTTATCGGGCTGGGTATCCGGCAGCTCAGCGTTGGCGTGCAGTCGGTTGCCCTCATCAAGCGCGTAATCCGGGGGATCAGCGTCGATGTCGCTCGGACGGCGGCGGAGTCGGCAATGCTCGCGGGCACCGCAGAAGAGGTCGAGCAGGTCCTTCGCGCGGCCGTCCGGACGGCCTTCGGAGACGCCCCGTTTCTTCGGTACGGATTGCCCGTCAAGGAGGATGTGGATATGTTTGGGGACGCCGGCGCTTAATCCGTTCATCCGGCTTGACGGAAATAGTAGGGCCGTTCGCAGCGCTGGCCTGTCGTTCTCTCCCGTCTTGCCTCTATCTCCGATCTTGTGTCCGAACGCCATCTTTTTACGTCAGAATCCGTAACCGAAGGACATCCAGACAAGGTTGCGGACGCGATTTCCGATGCCATACTCGACGCCATCCTGGCTGACGATCCCAGCGCTCGGGTTGCATGCGAGACGCTGGTCACAACCGGCCTGGCCGTTGTCGCCGGTGAGATCACCACGAAGACCTATGTGCCGGTCGCTGATATCGTCCGGCAGACCATCCGCCGGATCGGCTATACCGATGCCTCGTTCGGATTCGATGCCGACACCTGCGCGGTGATGAGCACGATCGATCGTCAGTCGCCGGATATCGCGCAGGGCGTGGACACCGGTGGAGCTGGCGATCAGGGAATGATGTTCGGATATGCTACCGATGAAACACCCGAACTGATGCCGCTCCCGATTCAACTCGCGCATCGCATCACGCACAGTCTGGCGGATTTCAGACGCGCGGGCGGAAAGAAGTGGCTGCGCCCCGATGGCAAGGCTCAGGTGACTGTCCTTTACGAGGACAACATTCCTATTGGCGTGGATACCATCGTAGTTTCCACTCAGCACAGCGATGCCATTTCCACTCGGCGTTTGCGTCAGCTCATCACCTCTGAAGTGATCGAGCCCAACATCCCCAAGGAAATGCGTCGTCGCGGGATCAAGTATCACATCAATCCTACGGGACGCTTCGTTGTTGGCGGTCCGCAGGGCGACGCCGGCCTTACGGGCAGAAAGATCATTGTCGATACCTACGGTGGAATGGGCCGGCACGGCGGCGGCGCATTTTCGGGCAAGGATCCATCAAAGGTCGATCGCTCCGCGTGCTATGCCGCGCGTTGGGTCGCGAAGAACATCGTCGCCGCGAAGTTTGCGCGGCGCTGCGAAGTGCAGCTTGCCTACGCGATCGGTGTCGCCCGCCCGGTTTCCGTCATGGTGGACACGTTTGGTACGGGTACGGTGCCTGACTCTGCGATTACACGCGCGGTCAATGAGGTGTTCGACCTGACTCCGCGAGGAATCATTACGGCGCTGGATCTTCGCAAGCCGATTTACAGCGCTACCTCATCGTATGGCCACTTCGGGCGTACACCTGAAAAAATCGGTCGCGGACGGAACGCCGCTACGTTGTTCACGTGGGAGCGAACGGATCGAGCTGCGGCTCTGAAGAAGGCCGTCTAGGCACACCAATTGTACAGGCCGGCATCATTTCTGTGGGTGTGAGATTCGCCACTCACGGGAATGCTGAGGTTGCTGGTCGGCATGCCGACCGTACCGCCCTGGATTATCTTCAAGGCATGGCGTTTCTCGAGGTCGAAGTGATGCGGCTCGGTCTGGATCGGGGATCGAATGCCTACGTCGTCATTCTTCGCGAGAAGGATGGCGAACGGCTTCTCCCTATCTGGATAGGTCAGGCTGAGGCCGAGTCGATTGTGATCGAGATGCATCAGATGCATCGAGAGCGCCCGCTAACGCATGATCTTCTCAAGAATATCATCACTCGATTGGGAGCAATGCTTCTGCGCGTGGACATCCCCCGGATTGTTGCGCGGACGTATCACGCCGAACTGCAGCTCGCGACGCGCGATGGTGGGATCGTGATCGACGCGCGGCCGTCGGACAGTATCGCGCTTGCGCTACGATTCGAAGCCCCGATATTCGTCAGCGAAGATCTTTTGACGACAGCAGTGCTCGCCGAAGCGGAGACGATTCCGGATGCTGAGCCTGCGTCGGAGGCAGAATTTCACCCAATGACACCAGAAGAACTAAAGGCTTATCTGGAAAACCTTCGACCGGAAGATTTTGGCAAGTTCCGGCTTTAGGACCTTGTGCGCGGCGGTGGGCTTATTCGCGTCAATTACCGTTGGTAGCGCGACGGTCTGTGTAGCGCAGGATGGCTCGAGCGTATCCGGCCGAGTCGTGATTCCGGGTGGTGACTCCGTTATTGCCGTGAGCAACACGTGGGTGACATTGCATCGAGTTGGTACCGACCATGCTGGCCCGGTTGATTCGACGCGAACGTCTGCGAACGGCGATTACAGGTTCAACTACAAGCGTACTGGTGTGAACGACGCGATCTACTTCGTTTCTTCGTCGCATGCGGGTGTTGCCTACTTTTCGCATCCCCTCACGGCCGGCCGTGATGTCGGTGATGACGGTGAGATAGTTGTCTTCGATACGACATCGCGACACGTACCGATGACCGTTCGCGGCCGACACTTGATTGTGAGCCGTGCGGCAAGCGACGGGACGCGGACGGTGACAGAGGTGTTCGAAATTTCGAATGACAGCTCCGTTACCCGCGTGGCCCCAAACGACTCTCCCGCTGGCGCAGTCTGGTCTTCGATCATTCCCGCGACTGCGGTGACCCCGGTTGTGGCCGATGGCGATATTCCGGCGGCAGCGGTACAGTTTGCCGAAGGACGCGCGCTCGTTTACGCACCATTCGCGCCGGGAATGAAGCAGCTCGCATTTCACTACGATCTGCCCGCGGATGCATTCCCGTTGAAGGTTCCAGTCGAGCACGCTGCAGTCGTATTCGAAGTGTTGCTGGAAGACCCGACCGCAACGATCACTGGTGCGCGGCTCGCCTCTGTCGCGCCAGTGGCGATCGAGGGTCACGAGTTCCATCGCTTTCTGGCGCAGGATGTTCCTGCAAATGCGGTAGCTGTGATAAGCGTTCCGGAGCTGAAAAAGCCACCGGCGATGCTTTTTGTTGCAGGGTTGACCCTGCTTATCGGTGGAGCGATGACCATCACGCTTGCGCGAGCGCTGCGGCGCCGATAGCTTCAAAACACAATTGATATTCGCGGTCGGGGGACACGGAAGCCGGTGAAATGCCGGCGCGGCCCCGCCACTGTAACGGGCAGTATGCGTATCTGCGATCCCACTGGTTGACGTGAACCGGGAAGGGAGATGCGACGGCCCGGAGCCAGGAGACGACTCTCGTCCGCGCCACATTCTACAGATCCTCGGGGGAGGGCTGGTGGCGTTATACGTCGTCGGTTATTGATCGCGTATACACGTTGCGGGTTTCCTCGGGGAGAGGATACCCGTTTTGTTTTTTCGGTCGGTGGAGTTCTGGCGTCTGGCAGCGATACGTCGCTCGCGTCGTGCACGCATCGTCGGAGTGGCCAGCACTGTCCTGCTTGGGGCGCTTATTTCGTGCAATGGCGAAAAAGGCACGCCGGCCCCAGCGGCCAGCTCCACTCGCGCTGACGCAACTCAGCTCGACGACTTCGGTCGAGCGATTTCGTTCCAGACAGCGCCGCAGCGGGTTGTATCACTAAATCCAACGACCACCGAGACTATCTTTGCGATCGGAGCAGGTTCGCGTCTGATTGGTCGTTCGCACTGGGATGAATGGCCGTCGGCGGCAAAGGCGGTTCCAGACATGGGTAACGGGATCGGTGTGAACGTCGAGGAAGTAGTTGCGGCGCATCCGGATCTCGTCATCCTCTATGCGAGCGAGGATAACCGCGCCGCCGCTGACCGCCTCGGAAGCGCCGGGATCGCGACGCTCTCACTCAAGATCGATCGCGTCGCAGACTTCAAACGCGCGATACGACTGCTCGGGCGGGTACTCGGTGACAGTGCGAAGGCGGCATTCGTAGAGGATAGTGTCGCTGCCACCCTGGCGCGCGTTTCTCGCGCCACGAGCGGATTACCACATCCGACCGTCGTCTGGCCGCTCATCGACGCATCGCCGATGGTTGTCGGTGGCGGCAGCTTCCTGAACGAGCTGCTGAACGTTGCGGGCGCGAGCAATATCTACTCGGGATTATCCCAACCGTCGCCACTGGTGTCTATCGAAGACGTCGCTGCGCGGAATCCCGACTTGGTAATTCGTGGTGGCGAGGGGGGAAGCATAGCACCGCTGAGCGGCGTTTGGCGCGCAGTGCCTGCCGTCGCACGGGGACACGTAATTCGCATACCGCTCACAATGGTAATGCGACCCTCAGTGCAGATGGGTGCCGGTGCGGCAGTACTCGCCCGTGCATTGCACCCCGGGCTCGAACTTCCATGATTGTACACCGCACCTGGCATTGGTGGGGAGGTCTCATGGCACTCGCCGCAACGTGTGTACTTGGTGTTGCGCTCGGAACAGTGCACTTATCACTCGCACAGGTTTTTAGTGCGCTCACCAACAGCGCGACGGCGTCGGTGTATTCAATTGTCGTTACGCTTCGATTGCCTCGGGTCGTACTTGCTGCGCTGGTTGGCATTGCGCTCGGAACGAGTGGTGCGACGCTGCAGGCCACCTTGCGGAATCCGCTCGCAGAGCCGTATCTGCTCGGGGTGTCCGGGGGAGCAGCGGTTGGTGCTGTTGCTGCGATGATGCTGGGTGTGTCATCGGCATTCTGGCCGGTGCTGGCGTTTACCGGGGCTGCTGTAGCCGTCGTGCTTGCCATTGGAGTTGCGCGCGGCGCGGGAGAATCCGGTCATACGGATGTGCGCGTTCTGCTGATGGCCGGCGTCGTTGTGGGTGCCTTTGCGAATGCGCTCATAATGATCCTGCTTGCCAACGTTCCAGCGAACACCATACGCGGTGCGCTCTGGTGGATGATGGGATCTGTCGCCGATGCGACCTGGTACACTGTCGCCTGGCTTGGGGTGTACGTTGCTCTCGGAGTCGCGTATCTCCTCATCTACGCGCCGGAAATTGACGTGCTGACGCTTGGCGAAGACTCTGCCGCTGGGCTCGGAGTGGATGTTTCGCGCGCGACGCGCAGAGCGTTCCTTGCAAGCGCGATGCTCGCGGCCGCGACCGTCGCCGCGGCTGGTCTGATCGGTTTCGTAGGTCTCGTCGTACCGCATATGGCGCGCGCATTCGGATTGTCGAGGCAGCGCGCGATTCTGGCGGGGTGCGCAATCATCGGCGCCATACTGGTTGTTGCTTCCGATCTGCTTGCGCGCATCGTGATACCACCATCGGAGCTTCCGCTCGGCGCCGTTACGGCGGTGCTTGGTGTGCCATTCTTCCTCATTCAGTTGAGGAGGATGCGATGATCAGATACGAGAATGTGACCATCGCATACGATACCTCGCTCGCACCAGTCGTCAACGATGTCAGTCTCGAAGCTGCCCGCGGTTCGATAACAGCGATCGTGGGCCCGAACGGCAGCGGGAAGAGCACGCTGGTGCGCGCACTGCTCGGCCGAGTTCCGCTCGTGCGCGGCCGAATCCTCATCGATGGCACCGACGCAGCAGCAATCCCCCGGAAGGAACTCGCGCGCAGATGTGCGGTGGTGACTCAGCGTGAGGACACGACTTTCTCGCGTGTGGTCGCTGAATACATCGCGCTCGGGCGGTTCCCGCAACAGGGCTCCTGGAGCGCACCTGCATCGGGTGACGCGGAGGCGGTGGCAATTGCCGCTCGGCGAGCCGGTGTAGAGAACCTGCTTGGAAGAGTGACGGGCGAACTGTCCGGTGGTGAATGGCAGCGGGTGCGCGTAGCTCGCGCGCTGGCACAGGGCGGTGAAGCGCTCGTCCTGGATGAGCCGACTTCGTTTCTTGATGTTGGTCACGAGATGCAAGTCTTCGAGCTCGCGAGTTCGCTGGCCCAGTCGGGTGCGGCTGTGTTGATCGTGAGTCATCAACTGAATCTCGTCGCACGCTTTGCGACATCGATGGTCATGCTGCACTGCGGCGCGGTAGTCGCAACCGGTGCACCAGAAACCGTCATGCGTGGGGAACTTCTGGAACGCGTGTACGACTGGCCGTTGGTCGTAACACGCGATCCGGCCGTAAACGCGCCAATGCTCGTTCCACTTCGTCGTACAACCTGAAACTAAAGCACAGTCAAATGATCAAGACAGCAAGCGTCCTATTGGTGATTCTTCCCGCCGCGCTGACGGCGCAGCAGCGGGACACAACGGCAAAATTGCAGCCCCTGGTCGTGACCGCAACGCGACTGCCGACGCCGACGTCGTCGGTCAGTCAGCCAGTGACGATTCTGAGCGGCGACGAGCTGCGAGCNCGTGGGGTACANACCGTTGCNGAGGCTCTTCGNGAAGCTCCGGGTGTCACCATGAGCCAGAGTGGATCGTACGGCGGCGTTACGTCCATGTTTCTGCGGGGCGGTGAGAGCAGGTATACCAAGGTTCTGATTGACGGCACACCTGTCAACTCCGTTGGTGGTGCGCAGTTCTTTGAGAACCTGTCGCTCGACAATGTCGACCGGATCGAGATCGTTTACGGCCCTGCGAGTGCGCTTTACGGTGCGGATGCAATGACCGGCGTTGTTCAGATATTCACACGCCGCGGATCAGGTCCGCCGAAATTGGACGCCGATGTGCGCGCGGGTACTTACGGTTCGCGCGACGGATCTGCGTCGTTGCGTGGCGGGTCGACGTACGCGGATTATTCAGTCGGTGGCGGCTGGCACAGCACCGATGGCATTGCGGCCTTCAATAATCAGTACCGGAGCGGAGATCTGAGCGGTTCGCTCAATTTGCGGCCCGACGACCAGTCAAACATCGGAGTAACGACACGCTATTCCGGATCGGTGTACCACTTTCCGACCGATTACACCGGGGCCGCTACCGATTCCAATTCGTACAGCCGGGAGCACCGACTGGTAGTTGGCCTCGACGCTGCCCGTACCGTAGCGAAGGGGGTGAAACTTCGCTTGCTTAGCGGTGACAACGAGATTCACGGTCTTTCCGAAGACACCCAGGCGTCCGGAGTTGCCGCCGCCCCGTTCACAAAAACATCCGCGCCGACCGGCGGGTATCGACGATTCGTCGAAGGACGCATTGAGGCAGGGCTGGGTTGGATTGGGACGGCTACGGTTGGCGCGCAGTATCAGGCTGAGGAGGAGCGTTCCAGTTCGCTCACGCGCACCTATGCAACGTCGCCGGCGGAAGTATCGCCGGTGGTGACACCGGGTTCCGACGATCACCGCATCACTCGCGGCTATTACGTATCGCTGCAGGGTAGTCCGGTTGAACGCCTTGCGTATGATGTGAGTGCGCGGCGCGACGACCACTCGGATTTTCATGACGTCACTACATATCACGCCGGCGCATCGGTGGCGCTGTGGGGTGGGGCGCGTGTGCGTGCGTCATACGGAACCGGATTCAATGCGCCTGCGTTCTACGAGACGCAGGGATCGGTGTACAACGCTCCCAATTCAGCGCTGCAGCCGGAGCAGTCACACACACTCGACGTGGGACTCGTACAGTCTCTGTTGAATGACCGGATACGTGCGACGGTGGGTGCGTTTGACCAGCGTTTCAGCGACATGATTCAATTCGTTTCGGGGGCAACCGGCGGACCGCCGGATTACTTGCAGCTCACGCCCTCGTACTACACGAACCTCACCCAGGCGAGATCCAAAGGATTTGAAGGTGAAGTAAACGCGGCGTTCCCATTTGGCCTGACGGGTGCTGCGAGCTATACGCAGACGATTGCACAGGTTTACTCCGTTCCGCCGGGATACACGGGAATGCAGCCCGGCACGGCTTTGCTGCGTCGTCCCAGCCATTCAGGTACAGCGTCTCTGTACTACGCGCCATCTCCGGTCTGGAGCCTCGGTGCAGCGGCTCAGTACGTAGGCAAGCGATCAGACATGGATTTCTCGCAATACCCGTCTCCTACGGTCACTCTTGCTACTTATGTGAAACTCGGGCTGTCCGGAAGCGTTCGAGTGCTGCATTCGGATGCAACGAGTGTGTCGCTTACTGCGCGAATCGACAATGCACTGGATCGGAGGTATCAGGACGTGTTCAACTTCCCGGCACCTGGCCGCGCTGTGTTCGTCGGAGCGCGCATCTCGGCGACGCGGTAACCATGCTGCAACAGCGCTGCTATAGCGCTGCTACAACGCGGTATTCGTGGATTAGATTCCTGCGATGCCGCTGATCGTCACGCAGGCGATTGTTCTTCATGCTTTTGATTATCTGGAAACCTCTCGCGTACTTCGCCTGATTACCCGAGAGGGTGGTGTGATGTCGGTGATTGCGAAGGGTGCTCGGCGGACACGTGGCCGCGTTGGTACCGGCGTCGATCTGTTCGCGGAAGGAGAGGCGCAGATATACGTAAAGTCAACGCGGGATCTGCACACCCTGAGTGCGTTTGACGTAAGCGAATCGCGCGCCGGATTGGCGCTCGAAATGACACGGTTCACGGCGGCGTCGGCGCTGGCGGAGTTGACACTGCGTATTGCGGGCGACGAGGCGAACCCGGAGATGTTTGACGGCCTCTCGGCCACGCTTGACGCAATTGCGGCAGCGTCTGGCGGTGCTGTGGTGGAGCGGGCGCTTGCCGGCGCGTGGCGGATTATAGCCGACGCAGGCTTTGCGCCCGCTCTGGACGACTGTGCCGCGTGTCATCTGGCGCTTCCCGTCGATTCCGTCGTCGCGTTCTCGCACCCTGCCGGTGGCGCGCTGTGCGAAAACTGTGCGGGACGGACACCGGTTGCACGACGACTGCCGCCTGATGCGCGCGCCGTCCTGCGCGACTGGCAGGTGGGTCGGACAGGGCCGGCATTGTCGCAGTCCGACGTGCGCGCACATCAGCGGCTCCTCCGNGAGTTNATCAGGGAGCACGTNGCGTCGGACGACCGACCGTTGCGGGCATTCGCGGCATGGGAGACGGGGTTCGGCTCGAACCCTGCTGGAGCCTCCTGAACGAGTTCGTCNTCATCGCGATGGATGCTCTGGCGCGACTACTGCGTCACGTACGTNTGGCCTCAGAACCGAAACTTTCCGCGTTTGTGTGCGTCCCTTGGAGGTGACCGGTTTACTGGCCAGAGCTTCCTCCCCCGGCGAGTTGCCTTCTTGCCGGGGGTGGGAACTTCCGCGGTGAAGTCGGTGTTCTGACAGCTTGGAATTGCACGCGTCGTTTTATCAGGGCCGGTCTGGCTTCGAGCGCGATATGAACAAATGTGCGACAAAGCTCTAGCCTTTCTGTTCAGTCCGCTTTATCTTCGCCTTTAGGGCCATAGTTTCACTCGAACACCCGTTCAGGAGTCAGTTCAAGAAACCTTTTCTAGTCAGCCTGGAGTTAAAAAATGAAGTTGCGTTGGGCGGCACTCATCGGGGTGCTCGCATTCAGCGCGCTCGCACCGAGATCCACGTCAGCCCAGTCAACATTTCCGGGCGCTGGACGAGATCAAGGTTTCGGAGCGGTGTTAGGACAGAATAGTCCCAACCCCTTCACTTCGGAGACGAGAATCCCCTTCACGGTCGGAGATTACCCGGCCTGTTCGGATCCGAGTCGCGTGTACCGGATCTCCTTGCGTGTATACAACATTTTGTCGCAGCTTGTGGCGGTACCCGTACTGCAAGGTGGGTCTGGGAGCGTCGCTGGTGGGGCGCCAGTGGAGAACGTGGAGTTGGGGTGTGGTCAGTACACAGGGTACTGGGACGCCAAAAACTCCAGAACAGGTCAGGATGTAGCGCCGGGCATCTATCTCTATCGTTTGGAGACTGACGGTCGGGCGGTTACAAAAAAGATGATTCACGGCAGATAGGGGCTTTCCGAGTGTTCATGCGGTGGCCCCTATCTTTTTTCCGGGAGTCAACGACCTGCTCACACCAGTGCGACGTGCCACTAAAGCCAGGGCGGGTCCTTTTCACCAAGAAGTTGGCGAAGCGTGTGCTGATAGCCGCCATCGACTCCGCGATCATCATGGTCGTGTGAAGCCAGGTAGCTGAAGCGCGAAGTGGCGACTCCGTCGTCGACTATCTGCTCGTCTTCGAATACGACCGCGATGGCGCGTCCGGCAAGTCTGCGGATTTGGCGCTTTCTGTGCGCTGCCAGGACCGGTCGAGCAGCATCGGTCAGCTTGCGGGCCAGTGCGATTCGCTCTGGCAACGGATCATCTGTGAGGCCGCCGCCGCGCATCACAATTTCCAGTCTGCCGTGCTCGGTCCGGCACCACAGTGTTCGGTCCAGGTGAAGCGAAAGTTGCAAATCCTTCGCAACCCCGGCGAGCGGCGAAAAAATTCCGAGCATTGTATCGACGATGCCGCCCGGGCGTTTATGTGGCATCGCGTGGACCCGATGGCTCGACGCGATATAATCGACCGTCCGGCAACCGGGCAACGCTCCCTAAGGTCGCGATGTCAGCCGTCCACTCGAGCGGCGTGCCGGCGTGAATTCGAGCCAGCGCCATCGCGGCATCAAGAAAATGCGCTCGACCGATCTCGGCGTCGCCGAGTACGACCCGCCACTGTGGTCGCGCGGCCGCGTCTCGCTCTGTTTCCATTTCGCTCAAAGATAAGGCGAGAGTGACAGAGTGGGACGTAGCCGCCCTGGAAAGGCGAAAGAGCGCTCCAGGATCCGGTCCAAATTCTTGCTCTGGCGCAAACGAGATTCCAGTGTAACCGTATAGTATGACCGGCGACAACCCGGATGTCCGCCCCCTTGTCGTAATGTTGCGACGTCACTTCGAGCACGATGCTACGCGTGACGATGTCCGCCTCGCGGTACGGGACGCGTGCCTGGAAATGCATGCCGCTGGCGTGGCGCCGCAGACGATGCTTGTCACGCTCAAGGCGGCGGTTCAGGCTGCTGTGCTGGACGCGCGCGCTGCTGTCGCACGGGACACGATCCGGTCCGTGACTTCCGACCTGACCCCGTGGATGATCGACGTGTGCTTCGGCCCGAAAATCCCATTGCGCGGATGAATCTGCGCCATACGGGGACGCAACGGCGCGGACGAATCCCCGCCCTACGGAAATCCCGACCTGCGGCGGGATGACGGTGCGGGATGACGGTGCGTTCGGCGGGATGACGGTGCGTTCGGCGGGATGACGGTGCGTTCGGCCGGATGACGGGTCCTGCGTCGGATATGCCGTTCTGGCAGATTCCCGAGGCACCGCGATTGCACATAATTGTAGCATGATCAGTCAAGACAAACTCACCGTCAAATCCAGCGAGGCGCTGAACGACGCAGTTTCGCGCGCTCGGCAGGCTGGTAACCCGCTCGTGTACGATCTGCACCTGCTGCTCGCCCTGCTGGATCAGGACGAGAGCATCGTCGTACCAACCCTCCAGAAGGTTGGCGTCAGTGTGGCAGCACTGCGACAAAGTGCCCTCGGCGAAGCCGCCCGCTATCCCAAGCAGAGCGACGCACAACCGTCACTTTCCCGCGAGCTGAACCAGGTTCTGGACCGCGCAGAGGCGATCGCAAAGGAACTTGGTGACGAGTACGTCTCGACAGAGCATCTGCTGCTCGCGCTTTCCGACGTCAAGGGATCCGAAAGTCGTGCGTTGCTCCAGACAGCCGGCGCGAACTACGCGGCGTTGCGCGACGCTCTCGAGGCAGTGCGCGGATCGCATCGCGTTACCGATCAGACACCGGAAAATCAGTATCAGGCGTTGCAGAAATACACTCGCGATCTCACTGACGCGGCGAGGAAGGGCAAGCTTGATCCAGTTATTGGAAGAGATGAAGAGATTCGCCGAGTCGTTCAGGTTCTGTCGCGACGGACAAAGAACAATCCGGTACTCATAGGCGAGCCCGGTGTCGGCAAGACCGCGATCGCCGAAGGACTCGCGACGCGCATCATCAATGGCGATGTGCCGGAGAGCCTCAAGAACAAACGCCTCATCTCGCTCGACCTCAGCGCAATCATCGCTGGCGCCAAGTTCCGCGGCGAATTCGAGGAGCGGCTGAAGGCAGTCCTCAAGGAGATCGTCGAGAGCGAAGGACTGTTCGTCGTCTTCATCGACGAGTTGCACACGTTGGTTGGTGCCGGAAAGGCAGAAGGTTCGATGGACGCCGGCAACATGCTCAAGCCGATGCTTGCGCGCGGTGAGCTTCGTGTCGTCGGAGCGACGACGCTCGACGAATACCGCAAGTACATCGAGAAGGATGCCGCGCTTGAGCGCCGGTTCCAGCCCGTGTTCGTCGGCGAGCCGTCGGTTGAAAGCACGATCGCGATCCTGCGTGGTCTAAAGGAGCGCTACGAATCGCACCACGGTGTTCGAATCACGGACGGAGCAGTAGTTGCTGCTGCTACACTTTCGAATCGCTACATCGGTGATCGCTTTCTTCCCGACAAGGCCATCGATCTTATTGATGAGGCCGCATCCAGGCTGCGGATCGAAATCGATTCCATGCCGCAGGAGATCGATGAAGTCGAGCGCAGGATCACGCAGCTGGAAATCGAACGACAGGCTCTGCAGAAGGAGAAGGATCGCGCATCGCGCGAGCGGTTGCATACGCTCGAGAAGGATCTGTCCGACTTGCGCGAGCAATCTGGCGCAATGAAGGCGCAGTGGCAACACGAAAAGGAGTCACTTGGTGCGGTTGGCAAGATCAAGCAGCANATCGAACAGGCGCGCACCGAAGCGGAACAGGCAACGCGNATCGGCGATCTCGGCAAGGCGGCGGAGATAAGTTATGGCACTATTCCGCAGCTCGAACGNGACATGGCGGTAGCGGAGAAAGCTGTTTCGAGCAANACCGGTGGCGCTCGCTTCCTGAAGGAAGAAGTCGGTGCTGACGACGTCGCTGAGATAGTTGCGAAGTGGACTGGAATNCCCGTGTCCCGCATGATGGAAGGCGAGCGCGAGCGGCTTACGAAACTCGAGTCCGTGCTTGCCAGCCGAGTGATTGGTCAGACGGAAGCAGTGGAGGCAGTGTCCAACGCAGTGCGTCGTTCGCGTGCAGGGTTGCAGGATCCCAATCGTCCGATCGGATCATTCATTTTTCTCGGACCGACCGGCGTTGGCAAGACGGAAACC
>JGI20207J14881_1000015_pt1 | contig 56388 bp, 63 predicted proteins | sample NGESurdeep092012_4_FD_14881 | JGI IMG/M metagenome (IMG submission 14881)
GTGCGGGATCGAGATCGCGGCAACTGCAAGCTGAGTACCCAAGCGCAGCGCGAGCAGGGGCGTGAGCAGACTCCCGATGCCGAAGCCAACGACCGACGCGATTGCACCCGCCAGAAGTGCGGCGAGCGCCAGGATAACGTGGAATATCAGAAGTGATGAATCTCCATTTGACAGTATCTATTTGCCGGCACGCCAGGTCAAGCGATACAGCTTCGAGATCGCGCTACAACGATGCGTATCCCAGTAACATCTTCAATCGCGTGTTTCTTCCGGCAACCATAGTGCCCATGCGCGGCGGCGCCCAGATCGCCTGGACCTTACCACTTAACGTCGCGCGGTAGTGGCGTCGAGCGCTGCACGCAGGCCCCGGGCAAGCGTCACCGCATCGTCGTTGGCCCAGAAGTGCATGAAGAATAAGCGCGGCTCCTCCGTCAGCATGTGACTGTGCACGGCCGTTACCACAATGCCGTGACTCCGAAGCGCTCGAATCACAGGATTGACTTCAGTCCCAAGTAGCACGAAGTCTCCGGTGATAGCCGCCCGGCCGCCGTCCGTAGGCTGGAAGTTGATGCTTGTCGCGACTCCCATCGCCGGGGGGACTATCTCTCCGTGTTCGCGAATCACTTCCGCACGTGGGACACCGACTTGATAGACACCACTGTTCATCTTGCCGGAATAGCCGAGTGCACGCGCAATCCCAACGGTATCCAGGTCGACTGGTCCCGCAGCGGTCGGTGATACTGGCATCCCAAGGGGTGTCTCGCTGCGAGCCAGTGCGGCGTGGATAGATCGGGCAATCTTCGCCGCGTCGCCCATCGCCATGATGTGCATGTACATCACATGGGGATTCTCATGAAGCAGATGGTTGTGCAATGCCGTTTGAGTGACGCCGCTGTCCTGTAGCGCCTGCAAGACGGTGGCGACCTCAGCTTCAGCCAGTACCAGATCTCCCATGACCATCGTCCCGCCGGAAGCCATCGGTTTGAATGCCACCCACGAACCGAGAGCGAGCGCCGGCTTGAGTTGCACTCCCTGGACAGCTACATGCATGTCGGAGCGTGGGAACCCAAACTTGTAGACACCGCCTGCGTTCATTGTACCGCGGCGTCCGAGCGCTGCGTCTACGGAAGCTGTCCATGACGGCAACGAAGCCGTCGCTTGCGCCAGGCAAGGAACCGCTGCCGCCGATGCTACTATGGCCACAACGGAAGGCGTCAGCAAATGGTACGGGCATCTGATCAACTGCACGTTTCCTCCTCGCACGTAGCGCGTTATGGTGGTATGATACAGCTGTATCATATTACTCCCTGAACCAATCCGCCAGCCGCCCCTTGATGACGCCTCGACCCCTCTGGCTACTTCTCATGCACCAACTGCCTCCTCACCCGGACTACTTCCGGGTCAAGGTGTGGCGGCGGCTCAAGAGGATCGGGGCGGTAGCGCTCAAGAATTCGGTCTATGTTCTGCCGAACGGAGCGGAGGAGCGCGAGGACTTTGAGTGGCTTGCGCGGGAGATAGTTGCAGGTGGAGGCGAGGCCACGCTGTGCGAGGCGAACTTTCTCACTGCGACGAGCGACCTCGAACTGGCGGCGTCATCGACCAAACGCCGCGGCGGTCAGCGTCGCAGGCATCGACCGAGTGGAGCACTCTGGGTCACGAGACGCGGCGTTCACGTCGATCGGATCGCGAGCGCATGGCTCATTCGGCGTTTCATCGANCCAGCCGCCGANTTCAAGTTCGTAGATCCAACCNTATANGAACCACACGANAACGAGCTACGNTTTGACATGTTCGACGCCGAATACACACATATTGGAGCGGAGTGNACGTTCGAGGTGCTGTTGGACGCGTTCGAGCTTCGGAATGACNTTGGCCTGAGCTGGATTGCCGAAATAGTGCACGACATCGACTGCAAGGATGATCTGTTTGAACGCGTTGAAACGGTCGATGTGNCCCGTGTGCTGGATGAGCTGTATGCGCGCCATCGCTCTGACGAAGCACGTCTGGACCACGGCGGCTCGNTGTTCGAGAACCTTTACTGGATGCTACAGCCTGGTTGATCACATCGGCGCGACGGATTCGATTCGACGACTCGTTGCCGCGAACGTCTCTTACCCCAGTCGACAGAGGAGTTATGAGGAATCATTCAGTTATCAGACGTGCGGCTCTTTCGCTCACGGGAGCAATCCTGGTACTTGTTTCGACGAGCTCTTCCCTCCATGCCTTGCAGGATAAGCAGGTATCATGTGCAGCAACACCGACGTCACTCACGCCGGTGAATTATCATCGCGTACTTCCTTCGACCCACGCGCCGGCAAGCTCCGATCTCCGTCTTGTCAGGGAGTTACCGCTACCGGGATCTGCCAGCCGCTTCGACTATCAGAGCTTCGATCCGACCACGCACAAGTTGTACATGAACCACATGAACGCGGGAGAGACGCTGGTCTTTTCGACTGACAGCGGTCGTATAATTGGGCGCATCGCCGGTGTGCCGCGTGCGACCGGCGTTCTGGTCATTCCGTCACTCCACAGAGTATATGTGTCAGCTGCGGGAGCCCACGAAGTTGTAGGCGTGGACGATCGAACGCTCCAGGTGGTCCAACGAATCGGTGGCATTCAGTTCCCCGATGGTATCGCGTATGCCTCCGACGTTGGAAAACTCTTTGTGTCCGATGAATCGGGTAGTGCCGACATAGTAATCGACATGAAGACGGGTAAGAAGCTCACCACCATCGCACTCGGCGGCGAGGCTGGCAACACGCACTACGATTCGGTCTCTCATTGCGTTCTGGTCGCAGTGCAGACGCGGAATCAACTCGTGGCCATTGATCCGGTAAGCGAGAAGATCGTAGGCCGTTACGACTTACCCGGATCGGACCATCCGCACGGTTTCGCACTCGACCAACCTGGTCGCCTGCTATTCATGTCGTGCGAAGGGAATGCAAAGCTTCTGGTGCTGGATCTCACCACCATGCGCGTCATCGGGGCGCACGATGTTGGAGAATCTCCCGATGTCCTGGCCTGGGATGCTGAGTGGCGTCGATTATATGTCGCTTCCGAAGGTGGGGTGCTCTCCGCGTTCTGGGCAGATGGAATGACGCTCCGGGCCGCCGGCGAGTACCGCGCGCCCCATGCGCATGCAGTCGGGCTCGATTCACACACCCACCGTCTGTACCTTCCACTCCAGAACATCAGCGGTCGCCCCGTTCTTCGCGTTCTCGCACCTTCGAATTAGGTCAACTATCCCGTAATGACGATTCACACAGCCTCTTCCATCGTGGCCGACACGGCGGCGCACGCGATTACCTACGTGATCAACCACGCCTCGGTAGACTATCGGCTCTTCCAAACGATCAACGGGTTAGCAGGCACCAACCGCGCGTTGGACGCCTCCATGATCGCGTGCGCCAAGTACTCGCCGATCATCTTCGCACTTGTGCTCATTGGGCTCTGGCTCACGTGGACTTATCGAAACCAGCGAGGAGCAGCGCTGGCCGGAATTTCGGGTGTCATCGCACTCGGGATCGGACAGATCGTAGGCGCCGCATTCCCGCGTGATCGCCCCTACCTCGCGCATCACGCGACGTTGCTCATCACGCACTCTCCCGACACCTCGTTTCCGAGCGATCACGCCACACTCGCCTTTGCAGTGGGTGTTATGGTATGGCAGTTCAACCGGCGGCTCGGTACAACCTTGCTGCTCTTCGGTGCCGTGACAGCATTCGCCCGCGTGTTTGTTGGAGCGCATTACCCGAGCGACGTTCTTGGCGGCGCCGTGCTGGGTAGTGTGGTGAGCCTTGTGATAGCCACGCTGAGTCGCGGGCCCACGCCGAGCGCGCTCTTGGACCGCGTCTTCACGATCCTGGCACGCTGCCATCTAGCGGCGCCGGCGGCGCGTACTGCTTCGCTTTCTGGGAACCTGCCGTAATGCACGCAACGATCACAGGACCGCGGGAATCGTACGGGTACCTATTTCTGTTCGTACTCGTCGGACTTGAAAGCCTCGGCGTTCCGCTGCCCGGTGAAACGGCGCTTGTGACAGCGGCAGCATACGCTGCGCTCGGACACCTCAACGTCTACATCGTGATCGTCACGGCAGCCGCTGCCGCGGTTCTTGGCGATAACGGCGGCTACTGGATTGGGCGTCGGGGCGGCCTTGCCGTGGGAGATTCCAGTCGTTGTCCATCTCGCATCCTAATTGAGCGCTCCACTACCAGCACACCGCGCCCGATACAAATCTCCCAATGCGAACGATACGACTGGCTGCGTGCGAACATTACCGATAGCGCTGAGGCTGGTTTTGTCAGTTACCTATACTCAGCCACATTCTGAAAACCCGCACACATGACATTTCGCGCATCCTTCCGCGAGCTCGAGCTGTGAACCGCAGTCCGGGCATGTCTGCATGAAGCCATCGCTGTTATTGTAGGCGTCGAAGCCCATCTGCATCTGGGCCTGGGCGGCTGCGACGTCTGAGGCCGCCTTGATGGCTTCCGGTGTTGCGCGCGGCGCCTGAGCTGCGGCGTTCGCTGCCGAGAGCAGGTCCTGTTGAATTCCCTGCTTCTCGCGGGTCCATTCCTCGAGCGCGATACCGATAGCGTCAGGGACCGACAGAACCTTGTTCGGTCCGAGGCCCACTGCACGATCGGAGCTTATCCCGCGCAACTGTTTGTGCACTTCGCGCAGCGGAATACCAGACCGGAGCGCGAGCGAGATCATGCGACCCATGGCCTCCGCATCAGCCATGGCTGGTCCCCCTGCCTTGCCGAGGTTGATGAACACCTCGAACGGCTGNCCCTTGTCGTCTTCNGTGATGTTGACGAACATGGTNCCGAGGGGGGTTTCCTTGCGGATCGTGGTTCCACGCAGGCGATCCGGGCGCGAGCGTTTTACACGACGCTGAAGATTCTCAGCCTCCGCATCATACAGTCCCTGCTTGAGCCGCTCCATCTCCGCGGTCATCTCGGCGATGGTACCCTGCAATTCACCCATCTCGCGGCGCTCTGCCTGGCTATCGCGCGATGCACTGGCCTGCGCCGTTGCACCGGTTGAGAGAACCTGGTTGTCGCGCGAACCATCACGATAAACCGTGACACCCTTGCACTTGAGATCGTACGCCAGCTCGTAGATCGCACGAACGTCATCACGCGTTGCAGCGTGCGGGAAGTTCGTCGTCTTGGAGATCGCGGAATCGCAATGTTCCTGGAACGCAGCCTGCATGCGGACGTGCCACTCCAGGAGTGATGTCGTGCGCGGTGACGAATACTCGGCGCCATTTTTCCGGCACTTCGTCGAAGTGAATGTGCCCTTCCTTCGCGATCCGCTCGATCAGATTTTCGGAGTACCATCCCTCGCGCTTGGCTACTGCAACAAAGTCCTCGTTGACGTCCGGCATCATGACGCCGGCCTGATTGCGCATGAACGCGACGGCAAACAGCGGCTCGATTCCCGACGAGCAACCCGCGATGATCGAAATGGTCCCGGTTGGCGCGACAGTCGTGACATTGCAGTTGCGCAGCATCTGCATCGGCCGGATACGCTGGCCGCTGGAATCGCGTGCGCAGGTCTCGTCTGGTCCGAAGATGGAACGTGCCCACTCCGGGAACGGCCCACGCTCGTTGGCGAGCCGCTCGCTCTCGCGCTTGGACTCAGTGTCAACGAACTCCTGAAGCGTGCGACCGAAGTCCACACCTTCCGGCGAGTCATACGGTATCCCGAGGCGCACCAGTGCGTCTGCGAAACCCATCACACCAAATCCAATGCGGCGAATCCGCTTGGAAAGTGCATCGATCTCTGGAAGCGGATACTTGTTGACGTCGATGATATTGTCGAGGAAGCGCGTCGCGAGATAAATGTCGCGCTTCATCGAATCCCAATCCATCGCGCCGTCCTTCACGTAGTAGCCGATGTTGATGGAACCGAGGTTGCAGACGTCGTAGGGTAGCAATGGCTGCTCGCCACAGGGATTGGTTGCCTCGTAAGCTCCCAGATGCGGCACCGGATTGTAGCGCTCTGCTTCGTCAATGAAGAAGCATCCGGGCTCACCCGTTCGCCACGCTCCGTCGAGCATCTTGTCCCACACCATCCGGGCGTCGAGCTTCTCGGCGACTTCACCAGTGGATGGCTCGATCAGATCGTACGTCGTGCCCGCCTTGAGAGCATTCATGAACGACGTCGTGATGCCAACCGAGATGTTGAAGTTGGTGATCTGCGACAGATCTTCCTTGCACGTAATGAAGTCGAGCACATCCGGGTGATCGACGCGGAGGATGCCCATGTTGGCGCCCCGACGCGTGCCGCCCTGCTTTACCGCGTCCGTGGACGCGTCGTACAGCTTCATGAACGACACCGGCCCCGAGGCCACACCAGTCGTCGAGCGCACCATGGATCCCTTGCCGCGCAGCCGCGAGAAGGAGAAGCCCGTACCACCGCCTGACTGGTGGATGAGCGCCATCGACCGAAGCGTGTCGTAGATGCCATTGTGGCCATTGGAGAGCGCATCCTCGACCGGCAACACAAAGCACGCTGAGAGCTGGCCCAGGGGCCGGCCCGCGTTCATGAGTGTTGGCGAGTTGGGCTCAAAACGACGTTCGGTCATCAGCCTGTAGAACTCTTCCGAGAGAGCGTGAACCGCTCCCGCACTGGCACCGTACCGACGATCCGCTTCCGCTACGGTAGTCGCTACACGCCAGAACATCTCCTCCGGACGCTCCGTGGGAGCTCCGGTTTTATCCTTGATCAGATAACGCTTTGATAGAACCGTACGGGCATTCTGGTTCAGCTGCGCGTCGGGCAGCGATTCCTGCGGGTTTACATCGGACATCTCTTCTCCTACCTGTAACTTTGCGGATTGTTCGCCAGGCGGAATGTACCACCAAGCGTCTCGACTGGCCTGCCATCTGGTAGACCTTCCGAACCGAAATTCCTTCGGCCATCAGGTCAGGGGTCGTGATACTACGCCGATACGTGTTTGCGCGCCAGTGGCTAATTAAGTCCTTTCGTAGCAACGACTTAGGATTGCACGGTCACGAACATCTGTGATGCCGGTTTTATCCTCAATGGGCTTCCACACGCCGTACTATCCGCCATAATTGTGACCATCCCCTTGATACACTGGTCGCAACCCTTTGGTGCATAACCGGTTAGCAGAATCGGCTCGCTCGCCAGAGCTTCCCGAACAGCCGCCTGAGTCTGCTCAGCGCGGCCCGGGTCAGCCCGAATTGCCTGGAAACACGAGCGGCGTTACCGCCAGCTTACGTCCTAAAATGCCAGCCCGAGGGTCGCATACGCTGTCAGCGAAGAGGCGCCAGCATACGCCCGGCCGTGCACCGGATGCGCAACTCCAAAGCGGAAACGGTAGGGCACATCGAACTGCAGCGCGGAATCCAGGTTGAGCTCGCCGCCGACGGACGCAAGCGTCGGTCCGTCGTTCGATGACGGAGAACAGGCAGGAACCGCAGTGACTGGACACCACGCGCGCGCAGCGTCGCTGAACAGTGCGAGCGACGCGCGGTCAAGGAAGAATGGGAACAGCCCCAGCGCAGTTGAAGGTGCAACCAGCGGGACCCGGTATTCCGCGCTGAACGACGATGCGCTAACCCCCGTCTCGGCCCCCGCCGCAAAACCGCGCACAGGGAACGTCCGCGCCGCACTACCAAAAGTTATTCCAGGCACAATCTCCACCGAGGAGCCGCTCACTCCGCCTATCTCATACTCGCTCGGCGACCGGCGGTCTGCCGCGCCCACCGCCGCACGCACCGCAATCACGTGGTGAGCAAATCCCGGCAGGTCCAGTGATTTGTATGCCGAGCCGATCATGACGGCGCTTCGCCCGGATGCACCAGATGATTCCTCCCACCGCTGGCGGATGGATCCGGTGACAGTGACACCGTCTTCGGGTGAGATGCTCAGCGTGGGACGCTGAGTGTTGGAGAACACCGCGGCGGCAACCAGCGTCGGGTACCGGTGACTCTCGCGGTAAAACGAATTCAGACGTGGCAGCAAGGACTCGGGTGTCGTGCCATAGTCGCGTTCCTCGTACTCAGCGCCCACAGTGAGCGCCGAATAGGTTCGGACACGAGGACGAGCGAAGGTTGCGTGAAGACTCGCAAACCGACTTCGCCGATCAAGATCGCCGACCTTGGTGCTACCGCTCGTGATATTGGAATACGACCACGATTGCTCAAGCGACGCCGAGAGCATCGGGTTTATCCAGCGGTTGTACGCGTAGGATAGCGATGCATCGACGTTGCCATTATGAAGGTTCACCGCAGCCTGCGCGATATACGTGTGGCGCCCGATCGCATCCGATGCACCGGTGAGCGCCCCGACTAGATCGCCACGGCCAGCCCCTGCCTGCGCGAACGTGGGCGACCAGTATGCAGGTGCCAATGTTCGCCATGGCGAGTACGATCGCGCGCGACTGGTGTCGTCGGTCACGCGCCAGCGCGGGTCGGTGGCGTCGTCGGCTGCCGTCGCTGCCAACGCGGCACCTGCTGGCGGCGCTTTCGACCCACTACCTGCAACAAGCAGCGCGGCTCGCGGTACAGTCCAGACGAGCAGATGATAACCATCACCGCGTAACGCGGTTGTGGCGACGCGTACAGAATCCGCACCCAACTCAATGACATCCACTCCATAAACGCCACCCGGCTCGGCCGTAAGCCGGGTTGGAGTCACACTCGCAAAGTCTGCATCGGCGCTTACCTTCGAGAGTTGAGCAGTTCCGTCAACATCGGAAGTGAACAGGATCGTCTGTCCATCGGGCGACCACACGGGCGACCGCAATACGGCCCGCTCACGAACAGGTGTCGCGAGCACGTTCCCGGCGGTGTCGAGTACCACGATCTCGTTGGGTGCACCGGAGATCCTGACCGCGACGATCCGGCTTCCGTCGGGCGACCAGCGAGGCGCGGTCCATTGCGTGTCGAGCGACGCACGCGTGATAGGAACAACTTCGTGCCCGTCACGTGATACGAGGACAAGCCTTGTAGTGCTCGGCACCGTTTGGACCGCGACTATTCTTCCATCGCCGCGAACGCTCGGCTCGGCAAGACGCTGATTTTTCGTGAGACGTGTTTCGCGATCACCCGTTGCGACGTAGAGATCACCACGCGTATGGAATCGATCGATGTAATCACCCTGTGAAAACACAATCGATCCGTTTGTCGACGGGTCGTTGCTATCCAGCGAGTTGCGGCGCGCAATCCTCGTCGGCATGCCGCCGAGTCTCACGCTGTAAAGCCCAGCTGTGCTGCGTCCGTCATTGCCCACAAAAAGCAGCGTGGAATCGCTGAGCCAGCGGGGCTCGATGATGTAGCGCCCGCCATCCGCAATGACCGTCGCACGTGAAGCGGAGAACGCGATCGGCGTGATCCTCGACTGGATACCGAGTGCTGCGGAATCGTTCACAGCCTGGAGTACCGAATCACGCCAGTGGTTCCACGCGTGAGTAAAGGTCTCGCCAAAAACCTGCTTCGCGTCACGATCGAGAAAGAATGGTATCGGCTCACCGCTCGATAGCTCTACATACGCAGGGACCGACGCCGCGCCATGCGATTTCGCAAGTTCGTCCCACACGAACGAACCATATACATAGACAGACTGGCCGTACGGGAAGCGGGACGTCGCTAGCGATAGTTGGCCGAGTCGCGGGATCTCTCTGTCGATCGCCGCCGATCTCGCAACTGCCGATTCGAAGCTGCCATGCAGTCGGCCGCCGCTTGTAAATCGCGACTCGTAGTACACCGCCAACCCTTCAGTCAGCCAGGCTGGCGTGTAATAATTGGGGAACAGGACCGGATTTCGCCCGAAGACGGATTGGGCCGTGCGCCACCATCCGCGGGTTCTGTCCAGATGGAATATGTGGGTCAGTTCGTGTTGCAGCACAAGTACGGTCCAGTCGTCGTAGCTCTCCAGAGACGGTTCGTCGACGGGTGGCCGCGCGAATATGACGACAATCGGCCTTGGAAGTACGGTAGCCGATCCATTGGAGGCATCTGTGCCGTCGCTGAGAACTATGTCGATGGGCCCGCGAGGTGCTACCAGCTCGGTTGCCAGATTGGCGTAGGCGCGTTCTGCCACCGATGCAGCGTGGCGAGCCTGCTGCTCCAAAGGGACTGTGAAGTGGACTCTGAAGTGTGGCGTGGAAATCGTTTTCCACTGTTCGTTGGCGGGTATCTGCGCACCGGCCACCCGTGACGCCGGACCGATTGCGATCACCAGCACCAGAACGAACAGCAGCTGGGCGATTTTATCGCCTCTTGTATAGTGCGGCATTCTAATGGACGAATGTCGCGAAATACTTCTCGAGCCCGTCCACAATTCCTCTTGCGTATGCTTCCTGGTATTCTGGCGTCCGGATGGCAGCTTCCTGATCCGGCATTATGATGAATAACCCCTCAACGAGGACCGACGGAAACCAGGTCGGGCGACACACAGCAAGGTTCTGATAAAACACCCCACGATTACGCAAGGCGAGGGCGGGCACGAGCGCGTCCTGCATGGTTTGGGCAAACAGTTTCGACTGCGGATGAAAATAGTAGGTGCCGGTTCCATTGTCGCGGAATGGATTCTGACCGTCGGCGGCAGCATTCAGATGGATCGAAACGAACGCGTTGGCGTTGGCGCGACGGGCCATGATTGGGCGGTCGCCCAACCCGACGGGATCGGCACTTGTCCGAGTCATTACTACGTGAGCGCCCCGCGCCTCCAGCAACTGCTCGACGCGCAATCCCACTGCAAGTGTCGCGACAGGCTCCCACAAACCAGTGGGGCCGGTTGCACCGATAGGTGGGTGACCGGGGTCGACAACTATCGTCATTCCGCGAAGCGGTTCCGCAGCGTCGGCTACAGGTGGGCGTCTTATGGCCAGCGTGAAGACGCCGTCACGGTACGTAACCTCGTAACCGTAGAGCGGCCGTGAAAGCGCAAAGTGATAGACCGCACGCGTGGGCTCTGCCATTTGACTTGCGCTGTCCAGCAGGGAATCGTGAGGCGGTTCGAATGTCGCGCGTGTGGCCGTGTTATAGAGCGTGAGAGTAAGATCGCGCTCTGACTCGGCGATGACGTATGCAGGCGGTGAAGCAACGTGAACCTCCAGGTTCACGGTCGCATCCAACGATTGCACTCTCGCGCTCGTGACCTCGAGTGGGCGTGTCGCCGAGCGCGACGCTGACGGCTTGACGTCTCGCCGCATTACATAGATGTCCTGGCCCGAATCGAGCTGGACACGCGCCATGTTGTCGCGGTATTCGAGTAACCGCACAGGAGTACCTGGTAGCAGGAACCACTTGTAATCGCCGGCAGGAGTCGGCCGCCCTATGATGATGTTGTCCGTGTCGCTCACTGCACGATCAAGCGAATCGTCGCGCAGGGTTGCGTCCACCGCCGGATCGAACCGCGTGATCTCGGGTGTGACTGGAGGGCGCGGTCCCTTCAAGGCGAGCCCGGCCATCGTGCGAATCGGGTATCTGAGGCTCGTGGTATCCGTCGCCGTGTAGGCCTGGAGATCGTACCACTGCGATTGCGCGGGTGGGTTCGGGATCCATCCAAGGAATGCACCATTCGGCCAGACCGGGACGAGCTCACCATTTATGGTGAGACCTGCTAAACCACTACCCACGGTGCCAAATATGAAATTGGAATCACGCGATGCGACGAGGGCGTCGCGCGTCGGGTAAACGACCCGAATCGCGAGCGGTCCATCGACCATCGGGACTGGCGGAAGGTTCGGATTAGCTGGGGGAAGAGCCGCCTTGTCGATGCCAGCATGACCCGCCGTCGGCGCTGCGTGTGGCCGCGTGCGAGGTACAGAAGTGGGCTCGGGGGCTGAGACAGGAGGCGTACGGCCGCAGGCAACGCCGAGCAGCGCACCGCATAGAATCAGCCCCGAAAATCGGTGGCTGTTGGTGGTGATACGATGGAACATGACACATAAGCTAGTGGCGCGCCCAGTAACGGTCAGCACCTGCCTGGTGTATTCTTAGCCCGATGCCAGAACTTGAACTTCCTGCGCCCAAAGAGCCCCCGCGTCGCCTGATGCTGGTTGCGGGCGGCCGTACAGATATCGGCCGCGTCCGGACGCTCAACGAGGACTCGTATCTCGTAGCCGCGCTTGGACGGGACGCAGTAGTCATGAAGGGAACGACGACGACCATCACGATCCCTCATACCCCAGCACTGCTGGTGGTGGCGGACGGCGTCGGCGGAGCAGCGTCTGGCGAGATCGCGAGCTTGATGGCGACCGACACCATGTTCATCGAGCTGCGTCGGCGATACGAAACCGACTGGCCTCACGCGCAATCCGGGGTGGAGGCGGCGCTCAAGGCGGCGCTCGTCGCGGCGAACCACGTAATTTTTACCTACTCATCCGGAAATCCTCAGCATCGCGGCATGGCCACCACCACAACGCTCGCCCTGGTGCATAACTCGACCATTTCCGTAGCTCAGGTCGGAGACAGTCGAGCGTATCTCGTTCGCGGCGGCGTTGCGCGCCAGATCACAAAGGATCAGTCGCTCATTCAGCGACTGATTGACGCTGGCGAGATGACTGAAAGCGAGGCGGCACATAGTGATCGCCGCAACATCATTCTCCAGGCACTTGGTTCGGAACCGACAGTCGCGCCCGACGTGTACCGGGAAGAGGCCGAAGTTGGGGATGTGCTGTTGTTGTGCAGCGATGGCTTGTCGAACCTCGTCAACCCGATCGACATGGCTCGCATTGCGCTAGCAGACGACAACATGGAAACAGTTTGCGAACGTCTTGTAGCGGCGGCAAACGCTGGCGGCGGAAACGACAACATCACCGTAGTCGCCGCTCGATTCGAACCAGCTGATCCAAACCTGCCCGACGAGCCACCTCCGCCTACGAAGCGGGAGTCAACTTCCCAAGGACTCTCGGACCGCGTGCGGCGGTGGCTCCGATAACGTTGCCAGGCCGCCGCGCAAGATGCAGCAGCCCGAGTAGCGCAAACGCGACCGATTCTTTTGCTTCGCTGTCGTAGTAGAGATCATCAAACCGTTCGACCCGAATCGGTGCAATCGCTGTACTCAGCGCATCCATCATCGCATCATTCCGGGCGCCGCCACCTGAGACGACGATAGTCTCGCACGGCTCCGACACAAACCGTTGCATTGCATCTGCAATCGACCGAGCGGTCAATGCCACGGCGGTGGCGATCACATCTGCGTTGGACGCGTCCGAGGGCATCAGCCCGCGAAGCCGGTCCGCGAATGCAGCTCCGAAATATTCCCGTCCGGTGGATTTTGGCGGAGACTTTGTGAAGTAGTCGTCCCGAAGCAGCGCGATGACCACATTGGTGTGGGCACGTCCGGATCTCGCGATGGAGCCTCGGTCGTCAAATCGCAATCCCGGATACATCGCGCGCACCAGGTGATCCACAAGTACGACACCGGGCCCGGTGTCGAACGCGCGGACGAGAGAAACGTCCCCGCTCGGCGGGACCACGGTGACGTTGCCGATGCCACCAATGTTCTGCAGCAACCGCCATTCATCGCCGCTGTACAGCAGCGAATCGGCCATCGGCACGAGAGGCGCGCCCTCGCCGCCCGCAGCGACGTCCCGCACACGGAAATCTGATATCACGTCGATGCCCGTGCGTTCGGCGATGACCGCTGATTCCCCGATCTGCCATGTTGACCGCCGCGGCGTGTGCCAGATGGTCTGACCATGCGAGGCTATCGCACGCACGGCGGAATTATTTACACGCGCCACGCGCAGAGCCTCGATCGCCGCATCCGCCAGCCACGCTCCCAGATCGAAATTGAGCGCGGAGTATTCTGCGGCGCTACCGCTCTCCATTGCGCTCGTAAGTCGCGCGCGCTGCGTGTCGGAATACGGAAGCGATACGTACGCGAGCAGCTCGTGGCGTAGCGACGGTCCCGTATCGTCGAATCGCACAACTGCGGCGGAGATTCCGTCAAGTGATGTTCCCGACATCAACCCAACGAAGATCCCGCTCGCGTCTGTCATTCCGATACCGGCGGAGGCGCGCCCGGTATTACGCGTCGAATGACACCACCGTGTTCCGCAAGCCGTCGTTCCGCTGTGGCGCGGTCGACTCCAGCCATCTGCATGACGAGCGCGACCTTGACGATCCCGCCCGCGAGTGCGAGGTGTGCTCGTGCCTCTTCGCGCGTCACACCAGTGACCTCCATTACAATGCGTTCGGAGCGATCCGTCAGCTTCGCGTTCGACGCACGCATGTCAACCATGAGATTGCCATACGTCTTGCCCAGCAGAATCATTGCTCCGGTGCTGATGGTGTTGAGGACCAGCTTGGTCGCGGTGCCGGCTTTCAGTCGAGTAGATCCCGTCACCACTTCGGGACCGACCACGGTAACAATTGCGACGTCGCAGTCTTCGATTAGCGAGGCGGGCGGCACGGTGCAGGTTATTAAGCCTGTATGCGCGCCGATCTCCCGTGCGCGGTGGACGGCACCATGCACGAACGGCGTAGTCCCGGATGCAGCGATCCCAATAACGAAATCTCTGGATGTGACATGTCGGTCGTCCAGTTCCTTCGCGCCACTCTCGGGCCGGTCTTCGGCGCCTTCCTGTGATCGCGTGAGAGCGGCAACTCCTCCCGCGATGATGCCCTGCACCATCTCCGGATCAGTTCCAAAAGTCGGAGGGCACTCACTCGCGTCGAGGACGCCGAGCCGCCCCGATGTGCCTGCTCCAACATAGAAGAGTCGGCCGCCAGCGCGGAGGGTCGCCGCGGCTATATCGACTGCGCGCGCGATCGATTCGGCCTGAGCCGCAACGACGACCGCGACACCGGCATCTTCGCGGTTCATCAGGTCCACGATTTCGCGCGCTGACGCGAGATCGATGTCTTCCGTTCTCGGGTTGCGCCGCTCTGTAGCTCTGGAATCCTGCACGAGCAATAACTTACCTCGCTGACCCCAAAGCCGCGACGCCGATCGCCACGCGGACCGGCGACTTAAGCGAAAGGGCCCCGCTCGATTTGAGCGGGGCCCTTTCAATTATTGCGTCGAACCGGGGCCGATCAACTATGCACCTGGACCGAGTTGTCGAGCTTGATGGAAATATTGCCACCACTCGGGACACAGCCTTCGTAGTTGGACGTCGCGGCCGCAGTACCGGCACCAGCCGCTGCGCCAACCGCACCGCCGATGACTGTTGACTTGGTGCTGTGTCCCAGGATCTGTCCAACAACAGCTCCAATCGCAGCGCCAGTCGCAACCTTCTGAACATCCTTGCTGCCCGGCTGATTCTTGACGCGATCAACCTGTGCGGAGGCAACGCTTGCGCTGATCGGGTATGTATGACCACCGAACGTTACTGACTTGACACGGAAGTCCATCTCGATGTTGTCCTTGATGTTCTCACTCCGTTTCAGCTTGGTGATTTCGAGGGCCACCTTCGCGCCGGCGGGGATCGTAGCTCCATTCGAGCCCGCGACCGACTGGGCTACGGTTCCTTCGATTGTCTGTCCAACCTGATTGGTGTTGGTGCAGACGCGCGAGTCTGATGTCAACGCGATCGTTGATCCGGCCGCGATTGTTCCCAGCGCAGTCTCTTTCACACCCGTGTTTCTTGTGACCGTGTTGCCACTGGCCGTCGTGGACGAGTTGGACGACGACGTCGACCGAGAAGGCGTAGGCCGTGACGGCGTTGGTGTCCGAGTCACTGGTTTCGCTGCCGCTGCCGCTGGGGCCGGAGTCGGCGTCGTGGTCGCAGGCACGTCTGTCAGCTGCGGCTGAGCGGTGGAGTCCTTATTGGCAAGCTGCATGTCGCTCGCGAGCGAGGTGTCCTGCGCGAGGCTGTCGTTCTTGTTGCCCCCGCACGCACCAAGGGCCAGCAGCGCGACGGCCGCCGGTACAGCCAGTAGAACACTGGCACGATGGATATATTTGGACATTACGCTCCTCTGGATTTGCATTGGGAAGTTCATCCCAACGTAGAGGGCAATCGGTGTGCCAACCGTGCTTCCAAACCTTCGCCGCCTGACACCCTATTTCCGGCCGTATGCGTCGCAACTGATTGCGGGGCTTGCGTTTGTCGTGCTTGCAGCTGGAATCACATCTGTGATCCCAAAGCTCCTCCAGCAAGCGATCGATGCCATAGGGGCGCACAATCCGCTCCGCTCGGTCTGGCTTCTAGCTGGCGCGATTATCGGGACCGCGATCATCGGAGGGGTGCTCCGGTACGGCATGCGAGAGTGGCTGAATGGACTCAGCCGCCGGGTCGAGTACGACCTGAGAAATGATCTGTTCGAACATCTCGAAGCGCTCGATGCATCGTACTACAACCGCACGCGCACCGGCGACATCATGGCGCGCCTGACAAACGATCTGAGTGCGGTGCGCATGACCGCCGGTCCGGCGATCATGTATCTGACCAACACGATTTTCGGCGCCATCTTCGCTCTCTACTTCATGTCGCGGATCGACGTGCGGCTTACACTCCTTGCGCTCTGCCCGATGATCCTGCTGCCGATCATCAGCGTCAGACTTGCAAAGTTGATCCACATGCGGTTCGAGGCGGTACAGGAACACTTCTCGACGCTGACGACGCATGCTCAGGAAAATCTCACCGGTGTGAGAATCGTGCGCGCATACCGGCAGGAAGACGCAGAGATCGCACACTTCGGCGCGCTCAACGAAGAGTACCTCGGTCGCAACATGGCGCTGGTTCGCCTATGGGGAGTAATGCATCCGCTGTTTTCGCTGCTGGGAGGCGCCGGCGCGGTTGTAGTGCTGGGAGTTGGTGGTTCGCTCGCGCTTCGTGGCGTGATCTCAATCGGAGCATTCGTTGCATTCGGTATGTACCTGACGATGCTCACGTGGCCGCTGATCGCGCTTGGCTGGGTGATCAATCTATTCCAACGCGGAGACGCGTCGATGCGCCGATTGCTGCAGATTCTCGACGAAACACCGCGTATCGTCACGAACGATCCGGCGCTGCATCTTCCGCGCGCAACAGCGGGACGGTCGATCGAATTTCGCAATGTGAGCTTCTACTTTCCAACCAGAGGGACTGATGAACCGCGTTGGGTTCTGCGAGATGTCAGCTTCCTGATTCCCTCCGGTGCGACAGCTGGCATAGTTGGCGCGACCGGTAGCGGGAAGAGCGCACTGATCGATCTGATCGCGCGTGTCTACGATCCGCAGAAGGGCGAGATTCTGATTGACGGTGTGCCTATTCAGCGACTTCCGGTCGATGAACTCCGACGCGAGATCGGTTACGTGCCGCAAGAGAGCTTGCTGTTCAGCGACACAATCGCGGCGAATCTGGCATATGGCCTTGAGGATGGGGATGACCGCGAAGCCTGGCGAGATGCTGCCAGAACTGCACAACTCGACGAGGCGATTTCCTCCTTCCCGGACGGTTACGAGACCGTACTGGGAGAGCGCGGGATCAACCTCTCGGGTGGGCAGAAGCAGCGAGCTACGCTGGCCAGGGCGCTCGCCCGGAAGCCTGCAATCGTCCTGCTGGACGATGCTCTCTCAGCTGTAGATACGCACACCGAAGCGGAGATACTTCGCGGTCTGAGGACGGCACTTGCGGCGCGCACTGCTGTGATCGCTTCGCACCGAGCCAGCGCGCTGCGCGACGCCGCCATGATCCTGGTCCTGGACGATGGCACGATCGTCGAACGAGGCAGTCACGCCGAGCTGCTCGCCGCCGAAGGACGATACTGGGCGCTGCTCAGGCGGCAGCAGCTCGTGGAAGAAGTAGAGGGTGCGGCTAGCTGAGGCAGTGAGCAAGGGTTGTCGGTTGACGCTGTTGGTTGAGGCTGCAGCTGCGATGGTTTAGCTTTCCCAGGTATGCATCAGACTGACACCGCGGCGGATCTCGACGCCCGCACCGCGGCGCTCGAGGCCGGGTTGCAGGAGGCTCGGCGCGAACTTGCTGAATTGCAGTCGCGCGATGCACTCAAGACGCAGTTCCTGTCCAATATTTCCCACGATCTCCGCACACCGCTGACCGCGATCATCACACACGCGGAGATTCTGCGAGACGGCATCCTGGGAGAAATGGCACCGCTTCAACTGGAAAGCGTCGCTGGAATAATATCCGGAGGCCGACAACTGCTTGACATGGTCGGCGAGATACTCACCTACGCGAAAGGGGCGGCAAACCGGCTGCGGTTGGAGCCTTCCGAGTTCGCGCTCGTCGATGTTGTACAGGGAGTGAGCGCGATCAATGAGGCAGTCGCTCGCAGGCGATCTCTATCCGTCGCAACGGAGATGCCCGAGGCGCTTCCGCCGTTATTCGCGGATAAGGAAAAGGTTACGCACGTTCTGAACAACCTCATCGGCAACGCTATCGATTTTACTCCAGCCGGTGGTCATGTGTGGGTTCGTGCGTGGTACACAACAGACAATGGGCGACCCGTTCACTTCATCGAGGTCGGCGATGACGGAATCGGGATCGCGCCCGAACATCAACAACTTGTCTTCGACGAATTTGCGCAGATTGACTCATCGGCATCGCGTCAGCATCACGGGACCGGGCTTGGTCTCACGATCGCGCGCCGACTCGTGGAACTCCACGGTGGGCGCATCTGGATAGAGAGTAAACCGGGCGAAGGATCGCGCTTCGTGTTCACGATTCCGAGTGTTGGCCACGCGCCTGCTAATAGTTGAAGACAGTGAGCTGACAGCGGGCGCGCTACGCCTGCTGTTCGAGCAGCTCGGGCATGAGGTGAATGTCGCGAGAGATGTACGGACCGCGATACTGTCTGTACTGGACGTGAAACCCGATTTGATGCTGCTTGACCTCACACTCCCAGACGGTGACGGGCTCGACGTTCTGTCAATGCTGCAGGACCAGAATCAGATGCCCGGAAGGACCATCGCTGTAACCGGGCACGACGACCCTGAACTACGTGCACGCTGCATTCGGGCTGGCTGCTCAGAGGTGCTTCTCAAACCGGTTCCGATTGCACAACTTCGGGCGCTGGTACAATCGACCTGAACTCCGTACCACTTATCCGCTCCGGCTCGAACTGCCCACCGCTCCGCTGAACAACTCCTCGCACAACCTCTTCGATTGTTATGAGCGGAGCATCGGCTTCGGCGACCACTTCGACTGACCACTTGCCACGCGCAGTTCCCTTTACCGTGTAGCGATAACTCGCTGAATACACGATGTGGCGTTGCCTGTGCGATTCTACGTTGGGATCCGGGTACGCAGCGACAACTGCGACTGCTGCCTCGACTCCGGACTGGCGAATCACCGGGAAGAGATACAGTTCGGCGACCTGATCATAGCCAACACGATCGGCGATCTCACGGAAAAAACGTTCAGTGGTTTCGTTCATGATAGAAAGGTCGCACGGAGCCAGCCGCGGGACAATCGGCACCGGCAAGCCCGAAGGCCCACCGCCGCGGAATTCTCACGCGAATGCTCAAAGCAGTGATACCGGATCGCGGTCGAACGTTACGCGCAGTCCGTCTCGCGCGGGCACCGCGAATCGTCCCATGAAATAGAGCCCGACCCTCGTCAGATCGCTCGGATGTTCGCTCTTGAGGAGCACATGCCAGCGCCAGCGCGATTTGATGCGCTCAACCGCGGCCGGTGCCGGCCCGATGACGGTCATACCCACATTACCGCGCGCGCGGATAAGCCGGCGCAGCCAGGCAGTCCCGGCGATCGCGAGGTCCGCTACACTCGATTCAGCGGTACCGCTGAAGACTATGTTCGCAAGTCGGTTGTTCGGAGGATACGCCGGATTCACCCTGCCCTCGAGCTCTTCTGCCACGAACGATAGATAGTCGTGACTCACCGCATAGCGCACCGCATGATGCGTAGGCACCCGTGTCTGGATCAGCACCTCGCCGCCCTTGCTGCCGCGGCCCGCCCGTCCTGCGACCTGGCTCAGCAGTTGGAAGCACCGCTCGCTGGCGCGAAAATCCGGCAGATTTATGCCGACGTCCGCATCGATCACGCCGACCAGCGTGACATTCGGAAAATCGAGACCCTTGGCGATCATCTGCGTACCCAGCAGAATGTCTACTTCGCCGTTCCCAACGCGATCGAGTATCTCTGCATGCGCCCACTTCCCGGAAGTCGTATCGACATCCATTCGCGCTACGCGCGCTGATGGGAACCGTTCACAGACAAGGCGCTCCACTTGCTGTGTGCCCAAACCGCGACGGCGTAGCGTCACACCGCCGCATCTCTTGCAGGCGCGCTGAGGCTCTTCCTGATGCATGCAGTAGTGGCAGACGAGACGTTCCGGAGATCGGTGATATGTCAACGTGATGCTGCAATTGGGACAGGTAGCAACATCGCCGCAGTTCTCACACTGGACGAACGCGGAGTAACCTCTCCTATTGAGGAGCAGTATGCTCTGTTCCCCAGCATTCAGTCGCGCGTGAAGAGCCGCATCCAGCGGCGGAGTTACGATGCGCTGGTATTCATCCTCGCCTGCCGATGCTGCGGCGTTCGTAGTCCTCTTCCTCAGATCAACAACACGAATCGTCGGAAGCGATGCACCCCCTACTCGATCAGGGAGTGTGAGCAGGCTGTACTTGCCCGCGATTGCATTCGTCCAGCTCTCCAGCGATGGTGTGGCGCTTCCAAGTACGACGATGGCGCCGTCCTGCGTCGCGCGCACGATCGCCGCCTCGCGAGCGTGGTACCTCGGCGTTTCAGCCTGCTTGTAGCTTGACTCGTGCTCCTCATCGACTATGATCGCACCGATGTTGCGAAGCGGTGCGAATACCGCAGAGCGGGCTCCGACGGCAATCCGCTTTTCACCGCGCTCGAGCGCCCGCCAGGCATCGTAGCGCTCTCCATCGCTCAGCGCACTGTGAAGCACGGCGACGTCATCACCAAACACGGCACGAAATCGATCCACCGTCTGCGGAGTCAGCGCGATCTCCGGAACAAGGACTATCGCAGTCTTGCCGCGCCGCTCCACAATCTCGCGCAGCAGTTCGATGTACACCAGCGTCTTTCCGCTTCCAGTCACGCCGTGCAGCAGAAACACCTCACCGGGGCGAGCAGTCTTCATGCGATCGATTGCGGCAACCTGTTCCGTCGTTGGAGTATGGCGCGGCTCCCGGCGCCCGATTCGAGTGGCGAACGGGTCTCGTTCCACGCGCTCACGCTCGATGGTAATCAGCGCGCGCTTCTCGAGCGCCTTGAGCACGGACGGCGAGAATTGCAATTGCTCCAGCAGGTGATCCACGCTCGTCGCACCGCCAACTGATTCTATCAACTCGAACAGCGCTCGCTGTTGTGGTGCACGGGCAAATGCCTTCTCTCTCTGAAGCAGCGTCGGAATATCGTCACGAATGCGTACGACGCGACGCGTCTTGACGGACGGTTCCGGTTGTGATGCGCCTGTGAGCATCGCCGGTAGCATCGTGCGCATGACGATCCCGATCGGGACTGCATAGTACTCCGCAATCCACCGCGCCAGGCTGAGAAGCGATTCATCCAGTGCGGCGTCGGCATCAGGCACTGCCGAAACGGACTTGATCACCCCGCGGGCGGGCGCCTCGGCGTCGAGCTCGGTAATGATGCCGATGTGCTGTCGCTTCCGGAATGGGACCAGCACGCGGCTGCCGACTCGCGCCTCATGATCGTACTCTCCGTCGAGCGAGTAGACGAACGTCTGAAAGAGCGGAACCGGCAGCGCGACCTCGACGAGACGGCGCGCAGGAGCTGTCACGCTGGCGGTCGTCGAGTCACGCCCAGGCCCGGCGCGTCCTGCAGCGCCACGCGCCCGCCGTGGATTGTGACGCCGGTGAAGGGGTCGTCAGCAAGCAGAGCCGCGCCATCAAGATCGGCAGCGTCAAGCAAGGGTGCGAGCTGCGCAATCGCCGATATACCGAGCGATGTCTCGATCATGCATCCAGCCATGACTTTCATGTCGTGCGCACGCGCCGTGTGAATCATGCGTATCGCCTCACGAAGACTTCCGCACTTTGCAAGCTTGATGTTGACGGCGTCACAGGAGCCCGCCAATCGGGGAATGTCGCGTGAAACCAGGCACGACTCGTCGGCAATCACTGGCATGCCGCAGCGTTCCCGCACGAACCGCATCCCTTCAACGTCCGATGCTGCGACTGGCTGCTCGAGCGACTCCACTGCATTGTCGCGAAGCATCGCCGCGCGTTCTACAGCCTCGACAGGCGTCCACGCTGCATTCGCGTCCACACGCAGTGTCTTGTCGGGCGCAGCTTCGCGAACCGTTCGCACGATCTCGTCGTCTCTGTCAGTCCCCAGTTTGATTTTGAGAACCGGATATTCCGCGGCATCCGCCACCCGACGCTTGAGTCCCTCAACGTCGTCGATCGCGATCGTGAAACTGGTCAGCGGCGTGCATTCGGGACTGAGCCCCCACATGCGATACAGCGGAACGGACAGTTTTCGCGCGAACAGATCGTGCAGCGCAGAACTGACTGCAGCTCGCGCGGACGCGTTGCCCGCGAGCGCACCGGTCAACATCAAATCGATCGCTTCGAGCGACCAGTACTGCGCCTTTTCGATCAACGGCTGATAGACTTCCAGCGCGGCGATGACAGATTCTGGCGACTCCCTGTAGTAACGGTTGGGCGCCGCCTCTCCCATCCCTGTAACCCCGTCATCAGTGATGCTGACAATGACGTTCTCGTGACCCGGGTAACCCCAACGCGAAATGACGAACGGCATCCTGGTCTGGAGCGATACTCTGTACCAGCTCAACTTCATGACGACGTGACGAACGATGGTAGCGCGCGTGAAAACCAGCCGTTGCGCTTTTCCGGATTCGGCGCACCGGTCTCAGCCAGATACTGGATAAGTGCATCGGCGACCTCGTTCCCGCGCTGATAGCGGGCTGTCGGGTCCTTGGCCAGGCACCGCATGACAACTTTCGATAGCGCCGGCGGAACACGCGAATCTACCACGTCGGGTGCGACCGGTATCTCTTCCAGATGCTTCGACGTGATGGAATAGATGTCGGCGCCATCAAATGGCACGAAACCGACCAGTGTCTCATACATGACGATCCCAAGCGTGTACAGATCGCTGCGTCCGTCCAGCAATCGGCCACGGGCCTGTTCCGGCGACATGTAATGTGGAGTTCCCATGACGTGACCGGTTCCCGTCATTCGTGCGCGAAAGTGGGCCGTGGCAATCCCGAAGTCAGTGACGATGGCGTGCTCGTCTTCGTCGAACAACACATTGTCCGGCTTGATGTCACGGTGCACAACGCCGTGCCGGTGCGCATAGTCGAGCGCACTTGCAACCTGTGCGCAGACAGACGCGACTCGCTCAGGCGGCAGCGACCGGCGTCCCGAGATTCGATCCCCCAACGTCCCGCGCGACATGTACGGCATCACAGTGTACACGTGTCGTTCCGACATCCCGAAGTCGATGATATTGCAGATGTGCGGATGAACAAGCTGCGCCGCAGTCTCGGCCTCGCGCCTGAAACGCTCCCGCATGTCTGCGTCGCGCGCGAGATGCGGATGCAACACTTTGAGAACTACGGGACGGTCCAGCGCCGTGTGCATCGCGTAATACACGGTTGCCATGCCGCCATCACCGATGCGATGCGATACGCTGTACCGGCCGCCGATCACATGCCGCAGTGAGGCAATGTCGGCGTCCGGCCGCTCCTCGTGCGAGGACACGGCAGGCAACGTAGCATCACACCGCGTGCATCGGGCGGCGGTTCCGCGGTTCCACGAGCCACATCCGGGACAGAACATTCCGGTCAGGCCCCCAGTTCCATACGCACATACTCGTACGCGGAATTGCCGTCTTCGCGCCGCTCGATGATTCCGAGTGCCTCGTGCAACTTGGCGAAGTGCACGTCCAGCCAACGCATTAGCACCGACTCGTCACGAAAGACTGTCCCGGGCGGCGCTGGAATCACCGGACCGTGTTTCTCGAGTGCATCGAGAATGCGCACATACTTCTGCAGATCCGCGTCTGTCGGCTTCGCGGGCACATAGGGAGCAACCGTGACTACCGCGGCGAGATCGCGGAACGTGACGAGTGTGAGCTGATCTGCGCGCAGCGCCTCGCGGTCGACGGAGTCGGCGTCGACAACAGCATAGAAGCGGAGACCATCACCTTTGCCACTAGCCATTCGTTGCAGCCGACAATGGTAGCGGATGTGGCCACTTGACTCCCTTGATGATCGAAAAATTCATGGACCGCTCGCGCGACAGGTCACGCAGCAACTCCGTTTCACGGATCAGCGCCTGCCTGGCTTCAGCCCAACCAGATCTGCGGAGAGCGCGACCCATCACCTGAAGTTTCCCCTGCCAATTGAGATGAGGTGTTGAAACGCCGGTGGCCGATGCCAGCTCGTCGTCGCATTCGTTGGTCCAATCCTTCACCTGGATGTCAACAATACCGGCATCGCGCAACATTTGCTTCCACTCTACAAGCATGCGCGGTCGCAAGCCAAGCCGCTCTACTACCAGCTCGCGACGCGACTCGGGAAGCTCGGAACTCCACGTAAGCTGCAGCAGCACCACGGATCCCATCGGCTTTGTGACGCGGGCAAGTTCAGCGACCGCCTTCTCAGCACTCGCCGCAGCGGCAACCTGAGGCTCACCNATTGCCGCATCGAAGACACTGTTCTCGTACGGAAGATCGTCCAGTTCGGACTGTTGATACGCAATGCCCAGCTCATCGGTGCGAGCGTGCTCCTCTGCCTGCGCAATGTCGTCTTCATCCGGATCCACGCCAGTAACGGATGCGCCTGTTCGCCGGCTCAACCATTCGGTGGTCACACCCCTGCCGCAACCAGCGACCACGATCTCCTGGCCATTCTCGATGTCGGCAAGTCGGGCGACCTCGCGGTAGAGGTCCTCTCCCGTCGCTCGCCAGCGATCGATAATCGCCATCTGCACCAACCGCAACACGGCAGGCGCTGGTCTGGTACGATTCGCTTCCGCCATCTCTCGAAAGCTATCCGGCTGCAGGCAGCCCTGCGAGTGCACGCAGGTGCACCACTACCGCCTCCGCAAGTCGCGTGGGCGTATATCCGCCCTCCAGTGCGCTGACTACTCGCCCCGCGCACACACGATCGGCGTACGCCGTCACCAAGCGCGTAAGAGCGTCAACGTCCTCCATCTCCAGTGTAAATCCGCCGATCGCATCGCCGGCCAGACAATCGAACCCCGCTGACACCAGCACCAGCTCAGGAGCAAAAGCCTCCGTGATATCATCGAACGCTCGTTCGAAAGCACCAATGTATTGACCGGACTCCAAGCCAGCGGCCATGGGCACGTTTCGGACGTTCTTATGCGGGCCCCGATCATCCGCCGCACCCGTTCCAGGGTAAAAGGGCCACTGGTGCATCGAAAGGAATCGGATCCCGGGATCGTCCTGCAGGAGTGCCTGAGTACCGTTTCCGTGATGGACATCCCAGTCCACCACAAGCACGCGATCCAATCCGTGCACAGCACGTGCGTAGGCTGCGCCGAGGGCGACGTTTCCGAAGATGCAGAAACCCATGGACCGATCTCGCAGCGCATGGTGACCGGGCGGTCTGATACCGCAGAAACTCCTTGTGGCCCGGCCATCGAGCGCGCAATCCACGGCATCGAGGACACAGCCTGCAGCGGCTGTCGCCGCATCCCAGGATCCTTCGCTCACGACTGTATCGACGTCGAGTCGACCGCCTCCCGCCGCGCAGATGCTGCGAATGGACTCGATGTACGCGCGATCGTGAATCAGAGCGAGTTCATCGACAGTTGCATGACGTCCTTCGATGTGCTCAAGCTGCTGGAACAGCTCGTAGTCGTTCCGGAGGGCGCGCATGATCGCGACGAGGCGACCGACGTGCTCCGGGTGCCCCCAACCAGTGTCATGCCGCCCGCAATCCGAGTGCGAGATGAATGCTGTGCGATGCATTGTCTAAACTAAGCGGCTGGCCCGGTGCCGGCTCCCCGCATCCGTGCCGATCCTGAGACTATCGGACCGGGCGCCGTCTCCGATGCGCGATCAGAAGTGTCGAGCCATCGATAACACCGGCACTCGCGAGCGAGACCGACTCGTCGAAAATCTCCGCTCCGTTGAGCTTCACCGAAAACTCATCCGGAAACAACGCATCCGGAACCAGCGCATTCAGCGCATAAACCTTCGCTGTGCGAATCGAATCAGTTGCGGCTGCATCAATCCGCACAACGTCCCACATCGACTGAACCTGGACTCGAAACTTCACAACCGCATTGCCGGCCGGCTCACCGATCGTAATTACGCCTGGCCACGCGCGCAGCGAATTCGCAAACAACGCGCTCACGCTGGCACCTCGGCCGATTCCGGCAGCTGAGACGGTGGCGTACCGACAGTGGCCTCGCTTACCGGTGGAAGCGTGGAGAGAAAACGCGCCACCTGCTGGTCGAACATGTACGTGGAACCGGAAACGACGGTTACGCCGTCTCGCACCAGCACTCCGACGACGACTTCCTCCCCTCCCATTCCTCGGAGAGATACGAACGCCGGCCCCTCCTTGTCGAGGAATGCGGTGTAGATGGAGTTTCGCCGAGCGAAGAAGCGCTTTGCTGCGACAAGCACCTCCTCGGGAGAGAGCGACGTGGTCGCTTCCTGAAGTGATCTATCTGTCTGCGCCATGGCCGAAATCTAACCGACCACGCCCGGGAGCGGCCAGTCGTCCGGAGGCGTGCTCAAGACGCCAGCAGAGTCTCAATCCTTCGCCTGACCGGCTCGAAGGACATATCCGCGCCGGCGACGCGGTTGGCGATCTCGTTGGCGGACTCGCGCTGGCCCTCGGCGAACAATTCGTTGGCGATCCAGGGACCCGCGGCCGGATTTCGCCACCAGTCTTCATTGAACCGATTCATGAGTCCATCCTCAAGCAGCGCCTGGAGCTGCCATGCACGCAGGTAGCGCGTCGAATAAAACCGCGCATCGAGATCCATGAACGCGTCGGCCTGACGATATTGAAAGCCTGTTGTACCGGCGAGAATTTCTACATATGTGTCAGGCAATGAATTCCAGTTCGCATCGCCGCCGTACACCTGAATTTCGTACAGAAGCTTGGCGCAGTAGCGACGCACAAAGTGAAGTTCCTCGAAGCCGGCCATGCGCAAAAAAAGGCTGCTCCTCTTTCGATCGAGCCCGGTATAGCGCAACAGCCATCCGGATTGCAGCATTCGGTGATCGAAGAGCATGGCGTAGCCCTCCGTCACAGAATTGTCACCCAGCCAGCGATATTCGAACGGATAGTCGGCTCGTGCGTTGGCGAAATGGAGCGCGTGCCCGAGTTCGTGAAGGAACGTGCGGTAATCCGACTGGCCACCATGTGGACGAAGCACGAGGTACACTTCTTCGGGTACACGTACAGGCGAACAGAACGCGCGCGCCCGCTTTCCCTGCCTGTCGCCAATGTCGAACGTTATGTGTCCGTTGGCAGCCGCATCCAACCCCATCTCCGCGCAGTTTCGCCGGATCACGCTCTCCATCCCCGACTGCGGAAATGCATCGTCGAACTGACGGAGCCGGAACAGCGCGAGCGAATCCGCCCGAGTCACCTCTCCAGGCGACATCCCGAACGCCCTCAACCGTTCCGCGAGCACAGACGTCCACATTGCCTCTGTGTCGCGAATGAAATCGCGGCATTCGTCGGCGAGCTTGGCTAGCGAGACGCCACTCACCTTTTCGAAAGTCGCATTGTAGCCGCCAGCGATACCAAGCCCGTCGACGATTTCGATCTCGCGCTGAAGCCACTCGAGTCGCAAAGGCGCGAACTTCTCTGAGACAGCACGCGCGCGCGCAGAATCGATGGCGGCACGTTCGCTGGCATCGTTGCTGTTGGCAATCTCGATTACCGCTCGCTGATACGGTATCATTCTGCCGTCCGCGATCTGGATGACAGCGTCGTTCTCCAGCGCGATTTCCCTCTCCTCCAGATCCGCGAGTTGACGACCTACCCGCGACTCGATCTGCCACTCAAGCATCATGCGTGCTGACCGCGCGTCTTCCGAGCCTGAGGTTGAGCTTACGAATCGCTCCAGGCAGCTCGCGAGTGTCTCATCGGTAAACAGATCTACATATCTGGCGTAGATCTCCTGGAGCGCCGGCTCGTGCTTATGCCCGGAGTAGGCCAGATACCCTTCTCTCGACACGTCCTGCGTGAATGCTTGTGCACGTTCGCGCAGACGTTCGAGAATCATTGCGCGAGTTTATCGCGAAGGTAACGGGCAACGTCGCTCGCGCTTACACGGTCCTGTGCAAGTGTATCACGATCCCGGACGGTTACTGCATTGTCCGAAGCCGATTCGCTGTCAACGGTGATACAGAATGGTGTGCCGACTTCATCCTGCCTGCGGTACCGTTTTCCGATGCTTCCAGACTCGTCGTAGTCCACAGGAAACTCCTTGCGCAGGCCGTTCGCGATGGCATGCGCCATGTCCGGCTGGCCATCCTTCTTCGTCAGAGGGAAGATAGCTGCCTTGATTGGTGCGAGTGCAGGATCGAGACCGAGAACGACGCGTCCTTCCTCCTCGCCTGGAACACTCTCTTCGCGATAAGCATTGGCGAGAATGGCCAGCGTGACGCGATCGGCGCCAACAGATGTCTCGACAACCCACGGTATGTAGCGTCGATTATTCGCCTGATCGAAATACTCGAGCTTTCTGCCGGAGAATTCCGTGTGCTGTTTGAGATCAAAATCACCGCGGTTGTGCACGCCCTCGATTTCCTGGAATCCGAGCGTGCCACCGAAGTCGAATTCCACGTCGAATGCGCTCTTGGCGTAGTGCGCCAATTCTGCTGGAGTGTGCTGATGAAAACGCAGCCGTGATTCGGTCAGGCCAAGCGCCAGATGCCACGCCATGCGCTCATTCTTCCAGTAATCAAACCATTCCGCCGATTTATCCGGATCTACGAAGAACTGCATTTCCATCTGTTCGAACTCACGCGTTCGGAAGATGAAATTGCCGGGTGTGATTTCGTTTCGAAACGCCTTGCCTATCTGTGCAATGCCGAAGGGAATCTTCTGGCGCATTGACTGCTGTACGTTCAGAAAATTGACGAAGATTCCCTGCGCGGTTTCGGGCCGCAGATAGATCGTCGCGGCGGTTTCCTCGACCGCGCCCATGAATGTCTTGAACATCAGATTGAACTGGCGAGGCTCGGTCAGTTGGCATTCCGAAAATTCGCCGGGGTGTTTGCTTGGTTTCCGCAGACAGTGCGCGTCCTCCAGCTTGTCCGCACGGAAGCGACCCTTGCATGCTTTGCAATCGACAAGCGGGTCCACGAATCCAGCGACGTGACCACTCGCCTCCCAGACCCGCGGATGCATCAGGATGGCGGCGTCCAGCCCTTCCACATCGTCGCGCGACCGGACCATCGCATTCCACCACCGATCCTTGATGTTCTTCTTGAGCTCCACACCGAGCGGGCCGTAGTCCCAGACAGATCCGGTGCCGCCATATATCTCGGATGACTGGAAGATGTAGCCTCGTCGCTTGCAGAGTGAGACGAGCTTTTCTAGGACGTCAGGTTGGGTGGACATGATTCGTAGCGGGTGATGATGTCGATGCGTGTCGCTAGAAGCTAATCACAGCAGGCTTTCCAAGCCGGCGTTGCGTAGCATCGGGCCGTATCGCGGATCGATCGCGAGCCCTCGTCGGTCAAAGAGAAAGTCAGTGAGTACGCGCCTGAGGCGGCCGGGTCGGCGATAATAACCGCGCTCGACCCAATCCATTGCCGACTTCCACTCACCAAGCTCGGCGTACGCCACGATGATTCGGTCGGACAGCTGCCTGCTCGAACTGCTATTGACGAATGGATCCTCGGTCGTAGCCTGCTCCAGCAACTCAACCAGCTCACGCCGCACGTCGCTCTCGCGGGCTGCGGCCCAGCCTAGTTTCTCGATCGCGTCTTCGAGCAGCGTTGCGCGCTCGGTCTTGCCATGGTGGGCAAGAAGCGACCGGCGCGCCATGGCTGCGTCGCCATTACGCCCGGACCGGTGACAGGCGATCTCGAGGCGTTCGAGGGCCATGTCGTATTGCGGGTTGAGGCGCAGCGCCTGGCGCAGCGGTTCAACTGCCTCATCGTAGCGGCCCGCCGTCATGAGGACATCGCCAAGCGCGTTGAAGTTTGCAGCTTCATCCGGGCTGATGATGGTTGCACGGCGCATAATGTCGATCGCCTCGGGGATCCGATCAGCAATCTTGAGCCATGTGCCATAGCTGCGCGGTCCGTATGCGGACCAGTTATCCAGCTCGTAGCCGCGCTTCAGCTCGGTTCCGGCTCCCTCGAAGTCGTCGTCGAGGTACATCATCTCGAATCCGATCGAGATGCGTACAGCGGCATTCTCATCGTCCATTGCAAGCGCCTCGAGCCGCAGTTCACGTCCGCGACGCACCGATTCCTCGACGGGTGCGAAACCGCGGTAGCCCAGCACATGGATCGTATCGGCCAGACCAATCAGGGCTTCCGCGTTCCTGGGGTCGAGCTGAAGAGCGCGTTGAAATTGGGTTCTTGCCATATCCAGTTTTGCGTGCGAACCGGGCCCACCCATCACTCCGCGGGTCCAGTACGAGCGGCCCGTCTCCGCCGCTTTGCGCGAGTCAGGATTGACTTTGGATGGCGGCGCTTCGACGACGACGCGGATACTCTCCGCAGTCGAATGGCTCAACGGTCGAAGCATCTCGAGCAACGCAGCAGCGCTCGTTGGCCGATCAGCCCGTTCCTTCGCGAGCAACTGCTTTATGACTGCACCGAGTCGCGGCCCTCTCTCGGTGTCGTCGATGCGCAGCTCGGGTGGCGCCGCGGTGAGGTGCTGTGCGACGACGCTCATCGAGTTGGGTCCGCGAAACGGCGGCTCGTTAGTGAGCATCTCGAACATCATGCAACCGAGACTGTACAGATCGCTGGACCCTTCGAGGTCTGCCTCGCCCACGGCTTGCTCCGGACTCATGTAAGCCGCCGTTCCGATGACGAGACCGGGTTGCGTCAACGCCATATCGCTGCTCGTCTGTGCGCGCGCAATGCCAAAGTCGGCGAGCATCGCGTGGCCGTTGCAGATGAACACGTTCTCCGGTTTGATATCGCGGTGAACCACATGCTGGCTATGCGAGTAGGCGAGCGCTTCGGCGACATCACACACGAGGCGGACAACATCGGCCACAGGCAGGCGGCCTTCGCGATTCATTCTGGCTCGTAGTGTGTCACCCTCGATGAACGGCATTACATAGTAGAGGCGCCCGTCTGTCTCGCCGGAATCGAACAGCGGTACAATGTTCGGATGAACCAGCCGCGCGGTCAGGCGAATTTCACGCGCGAAGCGGTCAGCACCGACGAACTCGGACAAGTTCTGACCTAGCACCTTGACCGCTACCCTGCGCCCCAGATGCTTGTCCTGCGCGAGATACACACTGGCCGATCCGCCCTGCCCGAGTTCACGCTCGATTTCGAATCGCTCACCCAATGGATGTAATTCCCGCGCAACCTGGTCAGTCATCTGTCGCCAATACTGTCGTTACGACAGCCTGTGAGATACGCAGCCACTCGCACGCGACGCGGCCTCCCACGACGCGCACAACAGCGACTAAAGTCCGATGATCTGATCACGCCGGGTTCCGACGCTGACATATGTAATTGGCGCTTCGACGAGCGCCTCAATACGATCCAGGTATGCGCGCGCCGCNGCAGGCAGATCGTCGAGCGATCTCGCCCCGCTGGTTGACTCGCGCCAGCCAGCGAACGTTTCGTAAACTGGTTCGGCGTCTTCCAGCATCGTCAGATCGCCCGGGAACTCGGTGTATACTTCCGATCCCACGCGATACGCGGTGCACAACTTGATCTCGTCAAGCGTGTCGAGCACGTCCAGTTTTGTAACCGCGAGGTCGGTGAGTCCATTTACTCTCGCCGCGTATCGCACGACAACACCGTCGAACCAGCCGCACCGACGTGGCCGTCCGGTGGTGGCTCCAAATTCATTTCCCAGCTTGCGCATCTGCGACTGGAGCGGCTCCGCCAGCTCGGTCGGCAACGGTCCCTGCCCGACGCGGGTCGTATACGCCTTGACCACGCCGAGACAGCGATCCAGCGAACGTGGAGAAATTCCGACACCGACTGCTGCGCCGCCCGACGTCGTCGTGCTCGACGTAACAAATGGATAGGTCCCATGATCCACGTCGAGCAACGAACCTTGTGCGCCCTCCAGCAGCACTGCCGCATTGCTTTTCTGCGCGCGATGAATGGCTAGCCCGACATCGTCTGCCAGAGATAGCAGTCGAATCGCCAGTCGCTCCAGCAACGCCAAGGTGTCGTCGACGGACGCACGCTCCGGAATCCCCCATGCTGAGAGCTGCGCATTCGCATGCGCGACGGCCGCTTCCAGAATCGGACGCAACGTGTCGGGGTGCCGCAGATCAAGTACGCGCACACCACGACGGGCAATCTTGTCTTCGTACGCCGGGCCGATGCCACGACCCGTGGTCCCGATCGCGCGGCTCGCAGCGCTGCTCGAGTCTACGAGTTTGTGATATGGCAGCACGAGATGCGCGCGGTCACTCACATACAATCGGCCCTCGACGTCGACACCGTCTGCGACGAGCTCATCGATCTCGGTAAATAGCGTTTCCGGATCGAGCACGACACCGTTGCCGATGGCGCAGCGCACGCCATCGTGCAGAATCCCACTCGGAATCTGGTGCAGGACGAACGAATTGTGGCCAAGGTCGACCGTATGGCCGGCGTTCGCGCCCCCCTGATATCTCACAACCCAGTCGGCGCGCTCCGAAAGCACGTCGACCAGCTTGCCCTTTCCCTCGTCTCCCCACTGAGCACCGACGACTACTACGGTGCGGGTATTCGCATCAAACATGGCAACCCCTTAAACACAAAAACGCCCCGTCAGGCGCGGCGGGGCGTGTTGTTAATCTACGTCCCGGGAGCCGCCTGTCAACGTGAGTAACCGGGCTCCGGGGCCGGCCGGGACGCTCATCCGTCCCTCTCGGCATGAGCTTCGCTCTGCAGTGGGAGGAAAACGGTGAAGGTCGAGCCGCTTCCGTACTCGCTGGTAAGCGAGACGCGGCCGCCCAGGGCACCAGACAGCTTGCGAGTGATGCTCAGCCCCAGGCCCGTACCGCCGAATTCGCGCGTTCGCGACTGGTCAACCTGCCGGAAGTCGTCCCAGATCGCAGTCAGGTCCTCCTTGCGGATCCCGATACCAGTGTCGATGACATCCAGCCGGACGATGTCGCCCTCGACAGTTGCCGACAGAGTAATGCTGCCGGAATGCGTGAATTTTACGGCATTCGAGAGCAGGTTCAGCATGATCTGTTTGACCTTTGTCCGATCGGTCGTCATGCGTAACGCGTCCTTGGGCGCAACCCACCGGTAAGTCAATCCTTTTTTCTTGACGAGTGGATCGATCTGCACCGAGGCTTCGCGGATCACATCCTGGAGTACGGTTGGTTCGAGGTGAAGTGGCATCCGGCCAGCTTCAATTTTTGCGAGATCCAGAATGTCGTTGATCAACGCAAGCAGGTGTTGCGCAGCGGCACGAATGCGTGTGAGTCCTTCTTCCTGCCGCTCATTGAGGTCGCCATAGATGCGATCCAGCATCAGCGCCGTATAGCCGATCAACGCGTTGATTGGCGTACGCAGCTCGTGCGACATGCTGGCGAGGAATTCCGACTTCAGACGGTTGGCTTTCTCAAGTTCACGCGACTGCCACTGCAACCGAACGTTCTGTTCACCCAGGTCGGCTGTGGCTGCGCGTACTCGATCCTCGAGTTCACTACTGAAGTTCTTCAACTCAGTATAGAGTCTTTCGTTTTCAGCCTGCTCCGTGAGATCGTGCAGCACGGACACAATCGCGAGTGGCTCACCGCGCCTGTCAAGAATCTTTCCTGCGAGTACTTCCATCGGAATCGTCGTCGGTTCATCGCCTGGCCGAACCAACTCCATACCCTCGCGACGCGCACCTTCGGGGCTCAGGCTGAAATTGGAGATGAACGTTGTGAACCTGGTATCATTCGCCCGAACAGCCGCAGACCGGTCGCCTGTCGCGTAACCGATGTCCGAAGTCGCGGAGCCAAACAGGAGCTCAGCTTGGCGATTCATGAGAATGATATTGGAGCGATCGTCTGTCACCAGGATGGGATCGGCGACATTCGTAAGGATCAGGTTCAGCCGATCGCTCTCACGCTTCGCCTCGTACTCTGCCAGTCGGACACGCTGCACCTGCAGTTCCAGTTCGCGCGCCGCGCGACGCAGATCGGTGACATCTCGCAGCACCGACACCGTCGCGTCGTCGCTCTCGTCGAGCGGTTGTGAAAGGATCTCGAACAGCAGATCGGTACCATCGTCTGGATCGACCATGTTCAGTTCACGCGATTCCCCAACCTGGCGTGCTTCTGGAGAGGTTTCGTCCTTTGACAGATGCGAGGTCAGGAGCAGATTGTTGATTTCCACCGCGCGCCGACGACCCTCCGAGTCCATCTCTCGCATTGTCAGCAGATGCTCCGCCCTCTGATTCTGCACGACAATCTGTCGTTCGCCGTTTATGATCACGATCGGATCGGGCAACGAGTTCACGATGGAGGTGAGCACTGATCGTTGCTCCGCCAATTCGTCGGCGCGGGATTTGTGCGCGTCTGACTCGCGGAGACGGGACAGGATCGGTCCAGCGAGCCTCACCGCCGTTGCGAGCGAATCAATCCCGGGCGACCGAGGTCCCGTCTCGAGAACCACCACGCCAAACGGAGATGACGAAGCCGAAGCCAGCGTGTCGCTCCATGCGCCACCCGTTCCAGTTGGCCTGATTGCACAGGGCGAAATCAGTCGACGACCGATGCTGTCGTTGTCGAGGAATCGCGGCGCAGAACTAGCGCGCGGCTGCGGAAACGGCACGGCACACAGGCCCCTGGTGCGTGACACCCCGGAGCGGGGCGGACCATGGTCGCATGTGACTACCTGCATTCCGAGCGCAGATACGACGAACGGATCACCCAGGTCGTCGAGCGTGCGGGACGCGGGGCGTTCACGTTCTTCGAAGCCAAGATGCACCACGGGTACAAGCTGTCGCGACTCAACATCGAGCAGCATCACATACCCGCGCTGCGAACCGAGCGCAGCACAGGACCGCGCGAGCATCAGGGCGCACGCCGATTGAAAATCAGCTGCGGACGCTAGTGCGCCGAGCAGAGATTCAAGCCACTCAGCTGAATCGCTGGAGCTGAAATCTACCCCCGACTGATCACGCGCCGAGCTGCTCAAGACGACGTCGTAGCTCCGCGTTCTCCAACTGAACGCGCTCGAGTTCGTCGGCCGCGGCCAGTTCGCGCGGGCGCGACATGGGCTGAGTAATTCCAACGGCTTCTGAGTACTTCAGATAGGTCTCGATCGATGCGACAACGATTCGTGCTTCAACTGTCACCAGGTCGATGCCGACCAGCGACACGCGTACCCACGCGTCGATGACAATACCCTTGTCAAGTACTCGATCCAGAATGTCAATAAGTGAGCTTCCGCTCGGTGACCGCTCAACGGCCATGACTCCTCCTAATCAGATGAAGACAGCTTGGCGAGCTGTCGCTCTATGCGATCGAGTCGATCGTTCAGACCACTGTCTACAACTTGCTGCCCGGTCTGGCTCGTCAGACGCGGGTCGTGCCGCCACCAATTCATGCCAATCTGCTCAGCCTTGTCGATCGAACAGACGAGCAGGCGGATCTGAATCGTCAACAGTTCAACGTTGGCAAGGTTGATCTTGATGTCGCCCGCTATTACCAGACCCTTATCGAGGACCCGGTCGAGGATTTCGACGAGACCAGTGCTGCGCGACGGAGAAGCGAGTTCAGGCACGTGACACTCTCATTTGAGGCGACCCAATGGGCCAAGGTCAATCTGCAAATCTTCCTCCGGTAGGCCAAACACTCGTTTAAGTTCTTCCATACGGTCATTCAACCTAGCAAGAGCCAGTCCCAACCGCTCGACTTCATCACTTGAGAGGCGCCCGCCCTCCATCCGCCGCACAGCCTGGTGCTCCAACACCTTCCGGAGCACTTCAATCAAGGTGAGTACCAGTCGAGCCAGCCCGGCTTCGGGCGCAGTTGCGTCCGCATTGATCCGCTCTGGCAATCCTCGCGCCATTGCATTCAGCGACTGTTCAACGCCGCCAGAAGCCACATCGACGCGATGTGCCGATTCTGTCGTCGGCTCGGTCACTGGGCCCCGTGATTCCGCGCGGGGTGACTCGAAAATTGGCGAACCCCGATTTGGGAGCGCCCCGACTGCCCCGGCCAGAGAGCTTGGTGTCGCAGCGCCGGCGTCGCGCGGCAGCCGCCGCTCAGCGGTCGCTACTGCCTGTAGCAGTAGTCCGATATTGAGCTTGATGAGATCCACGTCAGCCACGGCGATCGTGACCTCACCGTGCACAACCGCCCCGCGATCCAGCACGGTGTTGAGCAGTTCGCTCAGATCCAGCGGCTCATCACCGAGTATCCCCGACACCGGCCCGAGCTGCACCTCTTCGAACGGGAGCTGGCTGGCCTGCGCGGAGTCGTCAGCTTTCACGAACAAAATGATATGGCGGCCAGGGGCCGGTAAAATCGAAGTGCACACCAGCAGGCTCGAACATGCCCATCAACCCTGTCAGAACTGTTCTGAACTGCTCATAATTCTCGTCAGCGACGAGATACGCGCCATCCAGTATGACGCCCTGCTCGCTCGCAGCGGGAGTCGCACGCGCCACGTCCGAGCGCGATTCCTGAGAAAGCGCATGGTGAGATTCATCCGCAATTCGTACCGCTGCGTTTCGAGTTGCAGCCTTTCTGGCTTCGGCCAGTTTTCGGCCGAGGAGGTACGCCTCTCCGGGCGCGGCAAGACTCACCTGCCGCTCGAGACCAGCGAGCGCTGTGTCCATCTGCTCGGCAGCGGCCGCAAGAGCGGTCCGGTCCGCGGCGATTCGAACGCAAAATTCTCGCGCGCCCCTCACGCGAGCCAGAGCGTCCATAAATTCGCGCTCCCGGTCCACGAGCATGCGAGATACTCCCGAATCGTCGGTGAACATCACCCACATGGGAAGCGGCACGACCGGCCCCCGGTCACCAGCCCATGTGACGAGCGCATCGTGCGCAACCGCTCGCGGGGCCAGCCATTCGGGATCGCCAATCTTTTCCGCGATAATGTCGCTCTCGTAACTCGCTCCATCCAGCGAGCATGTTAGAGCGGCGAGTGCACCGGAAGAAACGGTGTGCACAGCGGAGTTATCGATACCCTTCGGAAGATCGGCGAGTTCGAGCGTTGCTGGGACTACACAATACACATACTCGACAGTCGCGCTCAACGCTCCTCATCATCGCGCGCTACGCGCACCGGTCCGCCACCGACGGACATCCCGAGTTGCTCGCGCCACCGACGAACTTCGCGCAGTCGTTCCATGATCGCTGCCTCTTGCACAAGATATTCGTCGTCGTCAATGTCGCCGGCTTCGAGTTCGAGCTGCAGGCGCATGAGATCTTCCTTTACCTGGGTGTCGTCCGTCAGTTCTTCTTCAACCGCCCGACGAACCTTGTCCAGCGTCCACATGGTACCATCCCACGGACCAGTGAATGGAGCGAGTAGAATGGACGAAAGGAGACCCACGTTAGTCTGCCTTCTCCAACTTGAGCTTGATATTCACGAAGTTGTACGGGGGCCACGGTCCCGTGTACTTGAACACAAGCAGCCGCTCGTAAAGACGGCTGAGTTCCTTCACCGCATCATCGAACGACTTCTCCGCGGACCTGTTGACAAGAAACGCGGCGTTCATGATCATCCGATCGCCTATGACCTTGTTGCTGCGGCTCGCAACTGAAACGCGCTTTAGCTCCTCATGGACTGTCGTGACGTAACGTCCGGCACTCTCCTCCAGTGCTCCCTCAATCAGGCGACCAAGCTGCATCCGTGCAAAGTATGTCGAAGAAGCAGCGTTGCGAGTGATCTCTTCCTTGAGCTTGTGGATCGCGTCGTTATCCTGCTCGATGCTCTCGATTACTCTGTCACGGTCCCATCGTATCTGCACTCCGAACTCGATCTTGTCCTTCATCGTCTCGAGTACGCCGGTGAATGCCTCGTATGTGGAGCGCAGCAATTGACCGACGTCTTCTTCTGATCTGAACACCGTTCCAAATGACATCGGAATCACGGTGAACTCACGCATAACGGTCTCGTTCACAAACTCGTGAGCAAGTATGTTTTCGCGCGTTGGATCATAGATCACAATCGGCGTATCGCTGACAACCGCGGCCAGTTCTTCGTGGCCAACGGTATAAACGCGCGATGCGCCGCCAATCCCTATATCCCCGAATTCTCGCGGGGTTTGATGGCGAATGATGCAGTAAACGTATTTTCCTCCCTGGGATGCGGGGACCGACGAATCATCCCCGTGCTCTCCACTTGCATCCGTATCGGGGAGCGACGCATCAAGCGCGCTCATCCGATCGTCACTCAGACGTCGCTGTTTCATGTGCTTCCGGAACCCCCTTCCCTATGTGCGGACTCACTTCCCCCTGCAATGATTGCACCGGCAAGCGCCGCAATCAGTTCGCCCACTCTCTCTATGCCTGAACCAGAACACTCGTCCAGGCAATCCCGTCTCGTGTGAATCCGCCCCAGAGACTCAAGTCTCCCCTGACTGACTGTGCACGACGCCCAGCCATAATCAGAAAATGCCGTCGAATCCAGTAGGACACCTGGTAGATTTCTCCGAATACGGACTTTTGGTCCAATTACAGACCTGAGGTTCGAACCGCACATGATCTCACGACCACGCCCCGCGGCTGTCAGCGTGAGTTCGCCGCTGTCGTCTACCCCGTCGCAATTGATCGCGATCCCCGGCGGTTTCCCCGCCACCCAGGCGCGCGCGCCAGCAAGCCCGAGCTCCTCGGCTGACGTAATTACCAACCCCACAGGTACTTCCACGCCCATTCGCTGGACAGCCACAATAATAGACGCGACACCACTCGCGTTGTCCAGTGCACCCGACCCGCTGCGGCCAGTTCGGGCGATCGCGAGTGGCACAGCAGCCAATCCGGCGCAGACCACAAGCGCCGCGATGATGGTAACAGGGAGCTGCATGAACATGGACGAACCGAGTGCAATAAGGATCGCCACCCAAAAACCCAGGACCGCGATCGAAGCGCCAGCGCGCATCAACAGTGAAACCGATTGACTCTTGCTATCCAGATGCGCTACAAGCCAGACCACGGGCACGCCACGACGCGCTTCAAGATTGATCCCAGCTCGACGCATCAGTGGCAGATAGCGCGTTCCGTAGCGAGACAGCCACCAGCCGCATATCGCCAGGATCACTACGGTCAGCAGCGCGCGTTCGACGGTGGTCTCAGCGGCCGACCCGCGCATCAACGAGATCTCTGTCGCTACGGCGGTCAGCACAAGTGCAATGCCAATCAGCGGAGTTCCCCACACACCGGGGAACGCAGAATACGAGAATGCGCGTTCGAAGACCGCAAAACCATTGGCGCTCAGCGTCTCCGAGCAGTACCGCCTCGCGTCGGCCTCAGCCGCTGAACCAGCGGGCCTGGCGGACGCGCCCAACCGAGCCAACAACGCATTTGCCGCTGGAGCACCCACTCGCTACCGGAGACCCATAATCTGTTTGGCCTCATTCAGCGTGGCGCTGGCGACTTTTTTCGCCCGGATGGTACCCGTCGCCAGCGTGTCGTCTACAACTTCTGGCGCCGCACGTAATTCCTTCGCGCGCGCACGAATCGGCCCCAATTCGGCCTCCATCGAGCTCTGCAGAACTCGCTTGCAATCTATGCAACCCCAGCCTGCAGTACGGCACTCGTTGGCCACATGTTCGACCGTCTCAGGAGAGCTGAAAGCCTTGTGGATCTGAAAAATGTTGCACACCTCGGGCGTGCCGGGATCGCTCTTTTTCACCCGCGCCGGATCCGTCACCGCCGGCCGCAACTTATCCCAGACGACACTTGGTTCGTCCAGCAGTCCAATCGTATTGCCCAGTGACTTGGACATCTTCGCCTGACCGTCCAGACCCATGATACGACGGGTTGGCGTGAGGAACGGCTTCGGTTCGATGAAATAATCCACGTTGAACTTTGCGTTCCACCGTCGGACTATCTCGCGCGCGAGTTCAAGATGCTGAATCTGATCCTCTCCGACCGGGATGAGGTCAGATAGATAGAGTGCAATATCGGCAGCCTGAAGGACCGGGTAATTGAGCAAACCAGCGAGGATGCTCTCCTGCCGGCTGGCCTTGTCCTTGAATTGCGTCTGGCGCTCGAGCTCGCCAAGGGGTGCGACGGTGTTGAAAATCCACGCGAGCTCGGTATGTTCGGATACGGTTGACTGCACAAATAGAGTGCATTTTTCCGGATCAATGCCGGATGCGAGAAGCGACACCGCCATATCTCGCGTTCGGCGGCGCAGGTCGGCCGGTTCGTAAGACCCGGTTATCGCGTGATAGTCTACGACTGAGAAGAACGACTCGTACTTATCCTGAAGCTGGACCCAGTTCCGGATCGCGCCCAGATAGTTTCCGATGTGCAGCTCACCCGAGGGTTGAATGCCGCTGAATACACGTGCCATCTGCGAAATATACGGGCCGCTACCATGACCAACACAGTGGTTCCGTTCGACGATCACATAGTCGCAAAAATCCTGGATGCAATGGGCGTCGCTGCGCGGGTGGCAGAGGAGGTCATTCGGTCTGGCGCGGCGCGACGCGGGAGCCTGACATGGGAGTCCAAGGGGCACGCCGACTTCGTCACGGAGGTGGATACGGGTGCGGAGGCTGTAATTCAGCACGAACTCGTCACGGCACTCGCGGAGGACTTTCCCGATCTGCAAGTACTCGGCGAAGAATCGTGGCGTGATGAACCGCTCCCATTCGACTTGGCATTCATTGTCGACCCACTCGACGGGACGACGAACTTCCTCCACGGCATTCCTGACTACTCCGTATCGATCGCCGCAATTTACGAAACTCGCCCTGTGATCGGCCTCGTGCTGGACATACCACACAATGAGATGTTCACCGCGGTGCGCGGACACGGATCCCGTGTAAACGGAACTCCCATCCGGGTATCTGAAATCAGCGATCCATCCCGCGCGTTGATTGGAACGGGATTTCCGTTCGGTGCAAACGCCGCAACATCGCGATACGCACGGCAATTCGTACCCGTAGCGCAAGCGACCGCCGGCATCCGACGTGCAGGGTCCGCTGCTGTAGATCTGGCATGGCTCGCCGCTGGCCGCTTCGACGCGTTCTGGGAGCTGCGTCTCAATCCGTGGGATATCGCAGCCGGAATTCTCCTGGTGGAAGAAGCCGGTGGACTGGTCACCGACTTCGACGGTGGCGTCGCAACGGTAGCAACGTCGCCGCTCGTTGCTGGCAATCCATACATGCATGCCTGGCTGCTCAACACACTCCAGACTGCGGACCACGGATCGACTACGTGAAACTCATCGAGTGCGTGCCCAATTTCTCCGAAGGGCGCGACCTGAGCGCAGTGCGCGCGATTCGCGATCAGATCGCTGCAGTCCGGGGCGTGTCGGTGTTGCACGTCACCTCGGACGCATCGCACAATCGGTCAGTCATCACCTTCGTGGCACCATTAGAAACAATGGCAGATGCAGCTATAGCGGCCATTCGCGCAGCTCGAGACCACATTGATCTCACGCGACATCACGGCGTACACCCGCGGATCGGCGCGGCTGATGTGGTTCCATTCATCCCGCTTGGTGACGCAACGATGGATGATTGCATCGCCTTGGCCCGCGAGGTTGGCAGACGAGTTGGTGACGAACTCGCCATCCCTGTGTATCTGTACGAGCACGCTGCAACCAACCCCTCCAGGCGCAATCTCGCCGACGTTCGACGCGGTGGGTTCGAAACACTACGCGATGTGATCGCGTCAGATCCAGCGCGTACGCCGGACTTCGGGCCCGCCAGAGTTCATCCATCCGCCGGTGCCGTCGCGATCGGGGCGCGAGCCTTCCTCGTGGCCTTCAACGTGTATCTCGGCGATGCGGCGGCAGTCCCAGCCGCGCGCGAGATTGCGCGCGCCGTTCGCGAGTCGAGCGGAGGGCTGCCCGCGGTAAAGGCACTCGGGCTTGAAGTCGACGGTCAGGCACAGTTGTCGATGAACCTCGTTGATATCGACCGTACNTCGCTGGCTACGGCCTATGCAGCCGTGGAGAGAGAAGCGAGAGCGCGCGGACTGAACCCAACCTGGAGCGAGATCATCGGACTCATCCCGGAAAGAGTCGCGTTCGACATCGCCAGTCGCGCCATTCGCTTGCGAGACAGCATGGATGACCACGTTCTCGAGCGTATTCTTATCGAGAAGCGTCCGGAAATATCCTTGTCCGGCTTCATCGCCAGTGTTGCCAACTCCGACCCGGCTCCCGGCGGCGGTAGCGTCGCGGCAATCGCAGGCGCACTGGCTGCAGCACTGGCCCGCATGGTCGCCGGCCTTACAATCGATCGCAAGCGTTACGCCGCCGTCGCTGACGAGATGCAGCTTGTGCGCAATCGCGCCGAGGCGTTGATCGAACAACTCGAGTCGCTGGCAAAACGTGACGCCGATGCATACTCAAAGTTCATCGATGCACAGAGGCTTCCGCAGGACTCTCCTGTAGCCACAGCCTATCGAGAGAAAGCGATGCGTGCCTCGTTGCTCGCGGCGACACGTGTTCCGCTCGAGATTTGCCGCGCTACCGAAGATGTAGCACGGTTGTGCGAGATCGTCGCCGAGCGCGGAAACATCAATGCCATAACTGACTCGGGTGTCGCCGCCGCACTTGCGAGCGCTGCCTGCAAGGCAGCTGCGTACAACGTGCGCATCAACGCTCGGTCACTACAGGATCAGTCGGATCGCGAAGCTCTAGCGACCGAGGCAATCGACAGGACGAACAACGCTGCGCTGATTGCGGAACGCGTTGCACAACTGGTCGAATCCGCCCTGTAACAACCCCCGACCGCGAGCGATCCTGCTATGCCGCCAGGCGCGTCAGTACGCGCGGTCCTTCAGCGGTAATCGCGACTGTATGCTCGAAGTGAGCGGCGCGTGATTTATCGGCGGTTATCACCGTCCACTGATCCGACAACTGCTTGGTCCTGTGGCTCCCGATCATCACCATCGGTTCGATAGCAATGGTGAGACCAACAGTCAGCTTGACGCCACGCTTCGGCTTGCCGTAGTTGGGGACCTGCGGATCTTCGTGGAAGGTTGTGCCGATTCCATGTCCAACCAGATCGCGCGTCACATTATAACCAGCGCTCTCTACCAGACCCTGCACGGCAGCACCAATGTCGCCGACGTGGTTTTCGGGCTGCGCCGCCGCAATGCCTGCATCCAGCGCCCGGCGTGTTACGTCGAGCAAACGCAGAGACTCAGCTCCTACATCGCCGACAGCAACCGTAGTCGCAGCATCGGTGTGATATCCATCGAGCTGAACTCCAATGTCTACCGAGATGATGTCGCCGTCATGAATAGTGCGCTTCGCGCTGGGGATGCCGTGCACGATTTCTTCGTTGATCGAAGCACAGATGCTGTTGGGGAACCCGTACAGCCCCTTGAACGAAGGAAGCGCACCCGCATGCGAGCGAATAAACTGCTCGATCATACGATCGACGTCGAGCGTAGTCATCCCCGCACGCACGTCGGTTTCCGCGAGGCGAATGGCACCAGCCAGGATCTGTCCGCCGCGCGCCATTATTTCGATTTCTCTTGCTGACTTGAGTTGTATCATTTACTGCTCCCGACGCTCATTGCGCGTCAGTCAGCGCGCGGAACGTGCCTGAGAGCCTCGGCCGCGCGCATTGTAACATCTGTCACATCTCCGATCGCATCGATACTTTCCACCGGAACACCATGCGTTTGATACCACGCAACAACCGGCGCGGTGAGTTCTTCGTAGACGTTTAGACGATTCTGGATTGCTTCGGGTTCATCATCCTTTCTGCGAATCAGTCGTCCGCCATCGTTGCGCGGACACGCCGTGCCGGGCTCAAGCCCCTTGAACGGCGTCTGGCAAATATCACACGTTGTGCGTGAACTCAAACGTCGAATCAGTTCGGCGTGGTTCGCGTCGAACAGAAGTACCGCATCGACCTTGCGATCGATCGACTTCAGCACCGCAGCCAAACTTTCTGCCTGCGGCACTGTACGAACCGCGCCGTCGAGTATTGCACCGCGAGCGGTTTCTGTGGACGCCATCGCGTCGCGCAAAACGCCGAGTATCACGGAGTCAGGGACGAGGTCCCCACTGTCCATGTACTTCTTGGCTTCGATCCCAAGCGGTGTACCGTCACGTACGGCAGCTCTGAAGAGATCGCCTGTAGCGATCTTCGGAATACCAAGGCGAGCCGCTAGCAGCTCGCCCTGAGTTCCCTTACCTGCGCCCGGAGGCCCGAGCAGAACGATTATCACAACCGGCCCGGACTTCAGTAACCGGCAAAGGAGCTCTGCCCCCTGAACCGGACACGACCCTTCTTCATGAAGCCGTCGTACTTGCGCAGCAGCATGTGCTGGTTGATCTGCGCCATCGTGTCGAGCGCAACACCCACTACGATCAACAGCGATGTACCACCGAACACGAATGGGACGTTGATCAGCCCGGCGATAAAGATTGGCAGCAACGCGATGAACGTGAGGAAGAAGGCGCCAGGCAGTGTAATTCGCGAAATCACCGCATCCACGTATTCCGCGGTCTTCGCACCTGGCTTGACGCCAGGTATGAAGCCACCCTGCTTCTTCAAATTCTCGGCGATATCGACCGGATTGAAGATGATTGCGGTATAGAAATACGTGAAAAAGATGATGAGTACGCCAAGCATGAGCAGGTAAAGCCAGGTACCCGGCTGAACCATCTCGGAGACGCGTTGCATGAACGGGTTGCCGCTGAACTGCGCAAATGCACCCGGAATCACGATCACCGACTGCGCAAAGATGATCGGCATGACGCCGGCAGTGTTGATGCGCAGCGGAATGAAGTTACGCGACGCCTCTCTCTGCCGACCGCGCGACATCGTGCGCTGCGGAATCTGAATCATGATGCGGCGAGCTGCAATTGTGATCGCGATTGTTCCCGCGACGACCGCAACCATGACGATCCCCAGCAGAACAAGAGAGAAGGGTCCAATTGCCTGCGTGGTTACGAACTTGAACGTGTCAAGAATACCCGGCCAGAAGCGCTCCACGATCGAGAAGAAGATGATGAGCGAAGCACCGTTCCCGAGACCGCGTTCTGTAATCTGCTCACCGAGCCACATGACGAAGATCGCGCCCGTGGTAAGGAACAGAACCATCTGCAACTTGAACTCCAGGCCGGGCGTGATGACCGCATTCTGGAGCGAAGACGTGAACAGAGCGAAACCCCATCCCTGCACGACCGCGAGCGCGATGGTGATGTAGCGCGTCCACTGGTTGACCGTCTTCCGCCCTTCCTCGTCCTTTTGCATCTTCTCGACCTGCGGCAACACTGCACCGGCGATCTGAATGAAGATGGACGCCGAGATGTAAGGCATGATGCCCAGCGCGAAGACTGTCGCGCGAGACAGTCCGCCGCCCACGAACAGATCATAAAGGCCGAGTAGTCCCCCACCACCCTTGTTCGCAAAGAAGTCCGTCAGCGCCACGACGTCGATACCGGGCGCCGTGATGTGCGAACCCAACCTGTAAAGCACAAGGCAGAGGAAGGTGAACTTGATCTTATCCCACAGCTCGGTATTTCGCGTGATATCCGCGACGGCCGATGCGGGATTTGTCTGCGCCATTAGAAGAATCTCCTCAGACGGTGGCCGGGCCACCCGAAACTGCTAAAAAGTCGAATCCGTATTGCGATCGTTCCGGATTCGCGAAGCGTCGGGGCGATTGGCAGAAGCCAGTCGCCGTCGACGCCATATTGGATGATGGAAACCCGAACCTCGGTTTCCTTCTGAAATTTATGCGACGGTGCCGCCAGCGGCGACAATCTTCTCGCGCGCTCCGTTGCTCACCTTGAGGCCACGGACGGTCACAGCCTGCGTGATCTCGCCATTGGCCAGCACCTTCGCCGGACCCTTGCCGCCGTGGATCATACCAGCTTCCACCAGCAACTCGGTCGTTATCTCCTTCCCCTCGAACTGGGCCAGGTCTCCCAGGCGCACTACCTGACTTTCCACGCGGAAAGGCGGTGTAAAGCCGCGCTTCGGCAGCCGGCGCGTGAGCGGCATCTGACCGCCCTCGAAATGAGGCTTGCCGCCGCCCGGTCCATGGTGTCCCGAACGAGCCTTGATTCCCTTGTGACCCTTGCCCGACGTCTTACCAGTCCCCGAGCCAGGTCCACGTCCGATGCGCTTACGATTGCGCGACGACCCGGGTGCAGACGACAGGTTGTGCAGTCCGATCTTGCTTGCCATTGCGCTACGCCCCCTTCTTTGCTGGCGCGATCGTCACCAGGTGACGCACGCGCTTTATCTGACCGCGTAACGAAGGCGAATCCTGGTGGATCACCACGTCATGCGGATGCCGAAGTCCGAGCGCTTCGAGCGTGCGACGCATGCGCCACGAATGCCCGATCTTGCTGCGAACCTGCTTGATCTCCACCTTGCCACTTCCGGCCGGCTGGAGCTTGTCTGTGGACTTGGGCCCCCGAGTGGGGTGCCACACGAATGTACGGGCCATTACGCAACCACCTTGGTCTTGGCACGCGAGCGGTAGCCGAGCGAGCTCTGCTCCACTCCACGCTCACGCGCAACCTGTTCTACTGTCGTCAGATTCTGCAGCCCATCGAGCGCCGCGAGAACCATGTTGTGCGGATTCGTCGAGCCAAGGCTCTTGGTGAGAATGTCCGTGATTCCGACGCATTCCATAATAGCGCGAACGGCACCGCCGGCGATTACACCAGCACCAGGCGCTGCCGGCTTCATGAGCACCTTTCCAGCGCCATGCTGACCGACAATCGCGTGTGGAATGGTGCCGCCAGTCATCGGAATCGCGACCATATGACGCCGAGCTGCCTCAACGGCCTTGCGGACCGCCTCGGAAACTTCATTCGCCTTTCCGGTCGAGAAACCGACCCGTCCCTGTCCGTCGCCAACGGCGACAAGAGCATTGAACGAGAAGCGGCGACCACCCTTCACAACTTTCGCGACGCGGTTGATCGCGACAACGTTTTCGATGAGATCGCTGCCTTCACGCTCTCCACCGCGACCGCCGTCACGTCCACCGCCAGGTCCACGACCGCCGCCCGGGCCGCCGCGGTTCTGACCGCCGCCCTGACCGCCGCGTCCACCGCCTGAGCCGCCGCGTCCGCCACCACCCTGGCCACCACGCCCGCGCTGCTGACCACCGCCAGAGCGTGCGCTCCGACCAGGTCCACCGCTGTTCGACGTGCTGCCAGACGTGCTGCCAGACGTGCTGCCAGACGTGCTGCTGGACGTGCTGCTGGACGCGTTGGTCGCGCCGCCCGAGGCTGGCGCGTTTCCCTCTTTCTGTTCGTCAGCCATTAGAACTCCAACCCGCCTTCGCGGGCACCGTCGGCCACCGCTTTCACGCGGCCGTGATACAAGTATCCACCACGGTCAAAGACGACGCTATTAACGCCCGCATCCTTCGCGCGCGCCGCGATCTTCTTGCCGACTTCGAAAGACTTCTCAACCTTCTTCCCTTCAATTCCGCTGTCCGTCACCGTCATCAACGTGTGCATCGTGTTGTCGTCAACGAGTTGCGCATAGATGTGCTTCTCGGAACGAAAAACTACGAGGCGCGGGCGCTCTGCGGTGCCATTCACTTTCTTGCGAACGCGAAAGTGGCGACGGGTGCGGTACTGCTCGCGGGTTTGCGGCTTCTTCATCGCTTACTTGCCCCCAGCCTTACCGGCCTTGCGGCGAACCTGTTCGCCTTGATACTTGACGCCCTTGCCCTTGTATGGCTCGGGTGGACGAAGGCCGCGAATCTCTGCCGCAACCTGTCCGACAACTTCCTTGTTCGCACCTTGGACCACAACCTGCGTTGGCTGCGGCGCACTCAGCTTGATTCCCTTGGGCGATTTGTACTCGATGGGATGCGAGAATCCAAGCGCGAGCTGCAATCCGTAAGGACGCACCTCGGCCTTGTATCCAACGCCGACCAGCTCGAGTGTCTTGCTGAATCCCGTGGAGACGCCCTCGACCATGTTCGCAACCAGTGTGCGACTCAGACCGTGCAGCGCCTTGTGATTCTGCTCATCCGACGGACGCGCTACCACGACTTCACCGTTCTCCATCGACAGTTTCATGTCCGGGTGAATGGTGCGCTGCAACTCGCCCTTGGGCCCTTTAACGTTCACAGTGTTGCCGTCCAGAGTCACCGTTACGTTCGCGGGGACTGGGACTGGCTTCTTTCCGATACGTGACATTTTTTGCTCGATTACCAGACTAGCGCGACGAGTTCGCCGCCGGTGCGATGCTGCCGCGCCTGACGGTCCGACATTACACCCTGCGATGTGCTCAGGATCGCCATGCCCAACCCATTACGCACGCGGGGAATCTCCGTGACACCGACATAGCGCCGGAGGCCGGGACTGGAAACACGCTGGATATCGCGGATAACCGGCTGACCTGTGCCAACGGCGTACTTGAGAATCACGCGAAGGATCTGCCGACCTTCCTCCGTCTCAAGTGTGCGATAGTCCTGGATATAGGAATTTTCCTTGAGGATCTGCGCAATCTGCGTCTTCACCTTGGAAGCTGGCATGTCCACGCGACGATGCTTCGCCCGGCACGCGTTGCGGATCCGCGTCAGCATATCCGCAATTGGATCTGTCATACTCATCGTTCTACTCTTCCTCGTCCCGTCGTATCCGCTGTGCGGACGTGCGGGGCTGCTTGGGTTTGTGTTGCGTCGAACGTTTTCGAAATATTGTGGCGCGGCTGAATTCGCGCCCTACCAACACTGACCTGCGACTGACCTGCGACGGCGCGGATGAATCCGCGCCCTACAGCTGGTAAATACGTCGAAGACGTATTTACCAGCTGGCCTTGCGAACGCCCGGGATGAATCCGGCCAGCGCCATGTCGCGGAACGCGATACGCGCAAGGCCGAACTGCCGCAGATACGCACGCGGACGACCGCTGAAATCGCACCGGTTGCGAATGCGCACCACTGACGCGTCGCGCGGCATCTTGCGAATCGCCGCGTACGCATCTGCGCGCTGATCCGGTGTCGATACCGGGTTCTTGATGATTGCCTTCAGCTCCCGACGACGCGCCGCATACTTCGCGACAATCGCCCGACGCTGCTCGTTCTTCTTGACCTTGGAAGTCTTCGCCATTTTTTGCTTCGGTTAACCGTGTACGATGACGGGCTTCTCTTCACCGCGGAACGGCATGCCAAGTTCGCGAAGAAGTGAAAGCGCCTGATCGTCCTTGTTGGTCGTCGTGACGAACGTGATGTCCATCCCGTGGATCTCATCTACCATGTCGTAGCTGATTTCGGGAAAGATCATCTGCTCCTTGACGCCCATCGTGTAGTTGCCACGTCCATCGAACGCGCGCGTGTTGAGTCCACGGAAGTCGCGAATGCGGGGAATTGCAACCGAAACGAGCCGGTCCATGAATTCCCACATGCGCGGGCCGCGCAACGTCACCGACGCGCCGATCTCCTGGCCTTCACGCTGGCCGAAGTTGGCGATCGATTTCTTGGCCTTGCGACGTACCGGACGCTGGCCAGTAATCAGGGCCAGTTCGTCCACCACTACGTCCAGAATCTTCGAGTTGCGAATTGCCTCACCCACACCGCAGTTGATGACGATCTTCTCGACCGTCGGGACTTCGTGAATGTTGCCGAAGCCGAACTGCTTGGTGAGACGCGGGCGAACCGTTGTCTTGTAGTGCTCGCGCAAACGCGGCGCCGGAACCGGAAGACCCGCGCCAGCATGCTCGGTCGGAATGAGTTGCTTGCGCTCGGTACCCCGGCTCGAAGCTGCCTTGGTCGAACTCTTGGTCGACGCCTTTGGCGGAGTGGACTTGGCTGGAGATTTCCCAGCCTTTGCCCCACCCTTGCCACCCTTCGCGCCGCCCTTCGCGCCGCCCTTCTTGTTGTCTTGCTTGTTTGCCATTTCTTCTATTCCTTAGCGAGGCGCCATCGGGATCGAGTCGCCGCTCTTGACGCTGACGCGCTCCTTAGTCCCATCCTTGTCCGTGCGCGACCTGACGCGCGTCGGCTTGCCCGACTTCGGATCGATGAGCATCACGTTCGATGCGGCCATCGCGGCCTCCATCTCACGAATTCCGCCCTCGTCCTCTGCGCTAGTTGCCCGACGGTGCTTCTTTACGATGTTCACACCCTTGACGACGACACGGTTCTTCTTGGGGAAAACGCGGATGACCGTGCCTTCCTTGCCCTTGTCATCGCCGCGAACTACACGCACCGTGTCACCCTTCGCGACATGCACGCGAACGCGAGCCGCGTTCGCCGAATGCCGGTCGGTCGTGAGGCGGTCCTTGGCGGTCTTGCGGTAAGTCAACTTGCGCATTCTACAACACCTCCGGTGCCAACGACGCGATCTTCATATACTTCTTGTCGCGAATCTCACGAGCAACCGGCCCGAACACACGCGTCGCGCGCGGTTCACCAGTGTCGTTGATTATCACGACAGCATTTTCGTCGAAACGGATATAGGAGCCGTCCTTCCGACGCGTCTCCTTGGCTGTGCGCACAACTACTGCGCGCGCAACATCCGACTTCTTAACAGTTCCGTTTGGAAGGGCGTCCTTCACAGCAACGATAACGACATCGCCAAGCCCCGCGTAGCGCCGGCCAGTACCGCCGAGCACGCGAATGACTAGCGCCCGTTTCGCGCCGGAATTATCCGCAACCTTTACCATCGATTCTTGCTGGATCATCGCAGTATCTCGTTAGCGTGCGCGCTCGACGATCTCGACCACTCGGAAGCGCTTGTCCTTCGACAGTGGGCGCGTCTCCATGATCCGTACCGTGTCGCCAAGCTTCGCCGAGTTCTCCTCGTCGTGCGCTTTGAGCTTCTTGGTACGCGTCATCATCTTTCCATACACAGGGTGCTTCACGCGACGTTCAATCGCGACTACGACGGTCTTCTCCATCTTGTCGCTCACGACCGTACCCGTGCGCACCTTGCGCGCGTTACGCGTCTCTAGTCCCTCTGTTGTCTCAGTCATTCTTCTGCTTCCTCTCGTTCTGCACCGTCTTGAGCCGGGCGATGTCGCGCCGGATGAACCGCAGGCGTAACGGGTTTTCCAACGTCTCGGTTCCAGAGCGGAACGTCAGTCGGAAGCGCTCTTCCTCCAGCTCGTTGATCTTCGCGACGACGTCAGAGTCGATCATCTCGCGGATATCGTCAGCCTTCATCTGATTGCGCCTCCTCACGTTTCACAAACTTCGTCTTCACACTGAGCTTCGCTGAAGCAAGCGCCATCGCCTTCTGCGCGATCTCAAGCGTCACACCTTCGAGCTCGAACATCACACGGCCAGGCTTCACGACGGCCACCCAACCCTCGGGTGATCCCTTTCCCTTGCCCATACGCGTTTCTGCCGCCTTCTTCGTAATCGGCTTGTCGGGGAAGATGCGAATCCACACCTTTCCGCCACGCTTTATGTGACGCGTGAGCGCCACACGAGCGGCTTCGATCTGCCTGTTCGTGACCCAGCCAGGCTCCAACGCCTGAAGGCCGAAATCGCCGAACGAAACCTTCGATCCACGGGTCGCCAATCCTTTCATGCGACCCTTGAACATCTTGCGGAACTTTACCCGCTTCGGACTAAGCATCTCTATATCTCCTTACGCGTCCGTCGAGTACGTCTTGCCACGCCGATCCTCAACGATCTCTCCCTTGAAGATCCAGACCTTTACGCCAATCGTGCCGTAAGTCGTCTTCGCAGTCGATGTCGCGTAATCGATGTCGGCACGCAGCGTCTGGAGAGGCACACGACCCTCGTGATATCCCTCGACACGCGCGATCTCGGCGCCACCAAGACGGCCGCCGCACTTGACCTTGATTCCCTGCGCACCCATACGCATCGAACTCTGTACCGCGCGCTTCATCGCACGACGGAACGAAATTCGCTGCGCCAGCTGATTGGCAATGTTGTCAGCCACCAGCTGCGCATCCAGCTCAGGACGCTTGATCTCTTCAACGTTGATGCCAACTTCCTTGCCCGACAGGCGGCTCAATTCATCGCGAAGCTGATCTACTTCAGTTCCCTTCTTGCCGATCACGACGCCAGGACGACCAGTGTGGATTGTCACCACGACCTTGCCCGGCTTGCGCTCGATGGTCACATCGGAAATCGCGGCGTGACCAAGACGCGCGTGCAGATACTTGCGGAGGAGCGCATCCTCCTTGAGCATCGCAGGCATGTCACGGTTCGCGTAGTAACGCGAGCGCCAGTTCTTCGAAACTCCAAGGCGGAAGCCGATTGGATGTGTCTTCTGTCCCATTACTTCTCTCCCTCGGTCTTCTTGGCCGTCTTGCTGGCGGCAGTCTTTGCCGTCGACTTCTTGGCTACAGCCTTCTTTGTCGCGGTCTTCTTCGCTACCGGCTTCGGCTTCGCCGCGCGCTCGGAAACGATGATATCCACATGACTCGTGCGCTTGCGGATCGGAGTTGCGCGACCCTGCGCCGCAGGCATGAACCGCTTGAGCGCCGGCCCTTCATTCACAACCGCGTGTGACACTACCAGAAGATCGAGATCAATCGCCTCGTTCGCCTGGCGTGCCTTGTACTCGGCATTCGCAACGGCTGAGGAAAGCGTCTTCTCGATCTGCTTCGCGGCGTGCTTTTTCGAGAAACGCAGCAACGCAAGCGCATCGCTGACGTTCTTGCCGCGAATCTGATCGATCACAAGGCGCATCTTGTACGGCGACTGACGCGTTGTACGCTGGATAGCGCGAGCGCGTTGTGTCATAACTGGGGTCGAGGCCATGTTACTTGCCACCCTTGGCCGGAACGCCCGACGCCTTCTTGTCCACTACCTTGTTGCCGGTATGACCACGGAATAGCCGCGTCGGCGAGAACTCGCCGAGCTTGTGGCCAACCATGTTCTCAGTCACGTAGACAGGGATGAACTTGTTGCCGTTGTGCACAGCGAATGTGTGCCCAACGAAGTCGGGAAGAATCGTGCTCGCGCGCGACCACGTCTTCATGACCTTCTTCTCGTTGCGGCCGTTCATCGCGTCGACTTTTGAAATCAACGACTCGTGTACGAACGGACCCTTGCGAACACTACGTCCCATATTCGATTACCCGTCTTAAGACTGCGTCGCCTTACCGCGGCGACGGCCGCGTACGATTAGCCGTGTTGACGGCTTCTTCGAGTGGCGTGTCTTCACGCCTTCCTTCTTGCCCCACGGTGACACGACGTTACGACCGCCGCGTGTACGACCACCATGCGGGTGATCCACCGGGTTCATCACTTCACCACGAACCTTTGGACGCTTGCCAAGCCAGCGCGACTTGCCTGCCTTGCCGTGCGACAACAACTCATGCTCGGCGTTGCCGACGATGCCGACAGTAGCCATGCACATTCCATGTACAAGCCGCACCTCGGTCGAACCGAGCTTGAGCGTCACGTACTCGCCTTCCTTGGCCACAACCTGCGCAGACATACCGGCAGAGCGTGCCATCTGCCCGCCCTTGCCAGGCTTGAGCTCAATGTTGTGGACGTCGGTACCAAGCGGCATCTCACGCAGTGGAACGGTGTTCCCGATGCGCGTATCAGAACCCGGTCCGGCAATCACGCTGTCGCCAACGCTCAGCCCCTTCGGATGCAGGATGTAGCGCTTCTCGCCGTCCTCATAACGAACCAACGCGATACGCGCTGAACGATTGGGGTCGTACTCGATATGCTCAACAATCGCCGGCATGCCGAACTTGTTGCGCTTGAAATCAATCTTGCGATACTGGCGCTTGTGACCGCCGCCAATGCGACGCATTGCGATGTGGCCGTGATTGTCACGTCCGCCCGACTTGGGAAGTGGCTCGATGAGCGACTTCTCTGGCGTGCTGCGCGTGATCTCGGCGAAGTCTGACACGGAGCGAAAACGCGAGCTCTTCGTGACTGGCTTGAACTGTCGGATTGCCATGGTGGCCCTTAACCCTCGAAGATGTCAATCGTGTCGCCCTGCTTCAGCGTCACGATGGCCTTTTTCCAATTCGCGCGCTTACCAATCGATTGGCCGACGCGACGAGTCTTGCCGCGGCAGTTCATCGTCTGCACGCCGGTGACAGTCACGCCGAACAACTTCTCGATAGCTGCTCTGATCGCCGTCTTGTTCGCGCCCGGTGCCACCTCGAAGGTGTACTCCTGACGGTCCTGATAAGCTGCCGACGTCTTCTCGGTCATCACTGGCCGAATTACGGTGCGGTACATGGTAGCCATGGCTTACTTCCCCTTCTTCTTGGCTGCGGGCTTCTTCGCCGCTGCCTTCTTTGTGGCTGGCTTCTTTCCACCTGACTTCTTTCCGACCGCCTTCTTTCCGACTGTCTTCTTTCCGGCCGCCTTTTTGGCCGCGGACTTAGCTGTCTTTTTCGCGGCCTTCTTCGCTGTCTTCTTTGCTGTCTTCTTTGCTACCTTTTTTGCGGTTGGCGCCTTCGTGGCCACCGGCGCCTTCGTAGCCGGCGCTGCCTTCTTCGCAACTGCCTTGCGAACAGCTTTCTCGCCCTCTGGAACAGGTGCGAGCGACTCACCAATCGCGCCGGATTCAACGAGAACGACGTCGCTCCACAGGATGTGGTAAGTGGATGCATCCGCAAACGGCATCACATGCGCCGTCGGAAGATTCCGGCAGCTCAGGTACACGTTTCTGTTCACGCCATCCGTGAGGATGAGAATCTTCTTCCCATGCACGCCGAGCGACTCGAGCAACCCGACCAGCTGTGCCGTCTTCGGCGTATCGTAGTCAAACCGATCGATGACGAACAACGAATCTTCGGACGCGCGAGCATTGAGCGCACTCTTGCGAGCGAGCAGCTTGACCTTCTTGTTCGTGCCCATCGTGTAATCGCGCGGCGTTGGACCGAATGTCGTACCACCACCGACCCAGTGTGGTGCACGCGTGGATCCCTGACGAGCGCGACCAGTGCCCTTCTGCTTCCACGGCTTCTGGTTACCGCCCGTGACGACGCTTCGCGTCTTCGTCGACGCCGTACCCTGACGCTGGTTGGCGAGATACGCCTTCACCGCGTGGTGCATTACGGGAAAGTTGATCGTACCGTCGAACAAATCAGCCGGCAACGTGACAGCGTCGCGACGCGTGCCGCCCGCAGTGTACGCAGCTGCACTGCGCGCCGTTTCTGCCTGCTCTGTGTTTTCTGTGTCAGCCATTATTAAGCCTGCTTGCGGATCATCACGATCCCGCTACGGGGGCCAGCGATGCTGCCGCGGATGTAGATCAGGTTGCGTTCCGCATCGATCTTCTCGATACGAAGGTGCGTCTGGGTGTGGCGCTCGTCACCATAATGACCAGGCATCTTCTTGCCCTTGATGACGCGAGATGGATCCGTGCCAGGTCCGATCGAGCCAGGACGACGATGCTTGGTATTTCCGTGCGTGTTCGGTCCGCCTCCGAAACCCCAGCGCTTCACAACGCCCTGGAAGCCGCGTCCCTTTGTCGTACCAGTCACCTTAACAGTGTCGCCCGGCGCAAATATCGAAACGTCGATCTTGTCGCCGACATTGTACGTCGGAATTTCTGCATCCTTTCCAGGCGCGTCGTCGAGCCGGAAGGACTTGAGCGTGTGCGGCGGAGCGTCGAGCCCAGCCTTCTGCGCATGCCCGATCTCCGCCTTGTTGGCGCGACGACCACGCGGCGTGCGCTCACCCTGCTTCGACTCGCGCGCAAGGCGCTGAGTTCCGAAACCGAGCTGCACGGAGGCAAAGCCAGACTCATCCTTGTTCGTCACGAGAAGCACCGGATTCGGTGGCGCCTCGACGACTGTGCAAGGGATCTGCTGACCCTGCTCGTTGAATATCTGGGTCATCCCCAGCTTCTTGCCGATGATTCCAATCATTGTTCTACTCGACCTTGATCTCGACGTCCACACCAGCCGGCAGATCCAGCTTCGTCAGCGCGTCAACAGTCTGCGCCTTGGAATCGAGAATGTCGATCAGGCGCTTGTGCGTCTTCAGTTCGAACTGCTCGCGCGACTTCTTGTCAACGTGCGGTGAACGGAGAACCGTCCAACGCTGCGTCTTGGTCGGAAGCGGGATCGGTCCGGAAACCGATGCACCAGTCTTTTCCGCCGTGCGCACGATGTCAGCCGACGCCTGGTCGATCACTGCGTGATCGAAGGCCTTGAGCCGAATGCGAATTTTGCCAGCCATGATTCTGTCCTGTTATTGCAGAATTTTCGCGACGACGCCAGCACCGACTGTGCGGCCACCTTCGCGGATCGCGAACCGGAGTCCCTCGTCCATCGCGATCGG